>Ga0209390_10000964_pt1 | contig 56830 bp, 40 predicted proteins | sample BON01_FD_187212 | JGI IMG/M metagenome (GOLD analysis project Ga0209390, IMG submission 187212) | Freshwater microbial communities from Lake Bonney liftoff mats and glacier meltwater in Antarctica - BON-01 (SPAdes) (version 2) | ecosystem: Environmental > Aquatic > Freshwater > Ice > Glacier...
ACGACAACGCGGCGATGGAATCCTTCTATGGCCGGTTCAAGACCAGCACCATCCGGGACCGCGTGCTGGCCGATGAGGAGGAAGCCCGGGCAGTGGTGTTTGAATACATCGAACCGTTCTACAACCGGTATCGGCCCCACAGCTCACTGGACTACCGCAGCCCGGTGGAGTTCGAGCAGATGATTTCCCGAACCGCCCCCGCGGGGGCGGTTGGGGAAGAAGGCAAAGACGGCGACAAAGCCGCCTTTACCCAAAACTAAAAACCTGATAAACCAACAACAATAAAACAAGAGAATCTCAACTCCAAGAAACTCAGTACACTTCAGATTCCAGCGAGGCGAAGCAGCGCGACTTCCTCACCCACCTTCACCAGACCCTCAACGCCCCAGCCACCCCATCCGCAACCGCCTCCTGCGCCTCACCGCCGCCAGCCCCGAACTCCTCGCCGTCATCAAACAAGAAGGCCGCGTATGAACGACTCACGCGAAGGCGCAAAGCTCAGGAGAGCCAAAGGCCCGCACCCATACCAGCCTGGGGCAACGCCCCAGGTGGACATCCCAAACAAGAAAGAGGGCTGAATGCCCGCACCAACTCCGCGCTGCCGTGGTCGTTTGGGCCGGGCTTTCAGCCCTTGATTCTATGGGCTCCGTGTTCCTGGGGCGTTGCCCCAGGCTGGCATGGGTTGCGCCGTTGGCGCACAGCGAAACGCAGCAGCGAACACACGATAGAAAACACTTTGGCATTCATCAGCCTATTCCTTTCTCTTCGGTAACTTCACGCCCTTCTTCTGATTCGCTTTCTCGTCCTTGTCGATCAGGTCGTAAATCTGTTTCAAAGTGCTTTGCGTGACGGAGATACTGCTGAAATCGAGGGCACGGGTTTCAATCTCTTTTTCAGAAACCTCACGGGAAACCTTCTCTTCCTGCCGATAGGTTTTGATCAGCTCGCGAATCTCATCCAGATCAGAATTTACCGCATCAATGCGATCCGTGATCACTTTTGCCTGCGGCGTTCCCATTCCCTCTCCGCTGGCCACAGGTCGTGACTTCATGTCGGCGAGCAATTCTTTGATCGCTTCCAAGCCGTGCGCGAAATAGGAGACCTGCTGTGCGAGTGGCTGGAGGTCGACGTTGATGTTGGGTTTCATTTCCGGCAGTGAAATCGTCGGGGCCTGTCGAGACTCGACCGCCTTCGAGAGTGTCTCCCGAATATCTCCCAAGCCCTCGCCAAACATCGACAATTGTGCCACCACCCGGCTGACTGGATCGCTCTCATCGGCGTTGCCCATCAGTTGGCGGCGCTTGTAGGTTTTCTTGATGTCGGCCCAACGCGCCGCTTCCTCGGCCGTTTGCAGTCCCAGCAGTTCCTTGAATTTCAGCAAGTTGGCTTCGGCCCCGGTCGTCAACGTCTGGGACTCGTTTTGGTAGTGATCCATGACAAGGGCCTTCACCTCGTCGTCGTTCATGATCGGCAGAACTTTTTCCGCCATGCGATTCATGTTCCGATACGAACCCTGAAGTTTGAACGACGGTTCAGTCCGGTAATCATCCGATTGCGCGGCTGACGCAATATACTGCTGGTTGACCCGCAACACGGCGTCGCGGATGTGCAACAGTTTTTTTAACACGTTCACAATTTCGCCGACCTCCTCGGCCGCGTAAGTTGCTTCAAAATCGATTGAATCACGCGAACCCTTCTCCGCAATCCGGATGAACCTTTGGATGTCTTTCTGGCTCTTGCTGGCAAGTTGTTGAAGCACCGGATTCGACGTCACCGCGTTTTCCAAGTGGCTCATCTTGAACGCCTCCTCGTGTCCGCCAAGAATCTCGCCCAAATTGTAGGTGTCCGCGCGATTGGCCAGCATGTCCGGAATCTTGAATTTTTCACCGCTCTCCGTGTAAGGATTGCCCGCCATCACAACGATCACTTTTCGCCCGCGTAAATCATAGGTCTGCGATTTCCCGCGGAACACACCTTCAATTTTTCGCTGCGCGTCGCACAATGAAATAAACTTCTGCAACAGCTCGGGATTGCAGTGCTGGATGTCGTCGAGATAGATCATCACATTGTCGCCCATCTCAAACGCCAGATTCAACTTCTTGATCTCCTCGCGTGCGGCCGCGTTCTTTGCTTCGGCAGGATCAAGCGACGTCACGCCGTGGCCCAATGCCGGGCCGTTGATCTTCATGAAGACCACGCCGAGCCGGTTGGCGATGTATTCCATCAACGTCGTCTTGCCGTAGCCGGGCGGTGAAACCAGCAGGAGCAGGCCCATCAGGTCGGTTCGTTTCTTCTCACCGGCGGCACCAATCTGTTTCGCCAGATTGTCGCCGATCATCGGTAAATAAACGGTATCGATCAGCCGGTTGCGGACGAACGACGTGAGCACGCGAGGTTTAAATTCATCCAGACGCAGTTCCTCGCGGGCGTGATGAATCACATTCTTTTTCGACGTTTGAAACTGGGTGAAACGGGGCACGGTCACCTGTGAGAACTCGCGCTGGCGTTTCATGAACTGCAGATAGTCCAAAGATAACGCGCCGTCCTGAATCAGTCCGTGACTGCCGCGCAACCCCTTGATCAGGGCCGACGTCGCTTCGTCCACCAAAAATCTCGGATCAAACCGGTCGCACAAGATCAGCGCCGCGACCTCTTCAATACAGTCGACGGACGCCGCGTGCGCGCCGTCCGAAACAAATCCACGCAACCAGTCGCGGACCAGTTCAAGTTCGCTGGCGGGATGTTCATCGACCGATTTGCGCGACGAATCGAAATCGTTTTGCGCGTGGCGTTCGAGAAGGTGTTCCTGAAACGCCCCCATCAACGCCGCCGCCTCCTGACTGATCGTGAATCCGTCCGACTGGCTTACCTGGTGAACCAGATACTCAGCTGCCTCCCCGGACAACGCCTCCGGATAAAGGCCGGTCTCAACGCAGAACGCGCTGATCAATCGCTTCAGCTGTTCGATGAACACGGGGTTGATCGCACGCGCCGAAAAAAAGCGATTCCGCGCACCGAGCCCTTTCAACTTTGATTCCCACAGTTGCCTGGTTTCTTCCGGGCAAAACTTCGACCAGTAAACCATCGCACACGCACGCGTCGAGGGCTGATACCGGGCGAGTCCGAGCGCAAGATGCATCGCTCCGAGCTGCCGCAAAATCGCCGCCGCGTCCTCGTCGTGAATGCCCTTCGTGTAGCTCTCGCTGTAACGGGGCATCATGAACGCCCGCACCGTTTCAAGCTGCTCCTCCTGACTCGATCTAAGAAACGTAGCCAGTTGTTCCGATCCGTTTCCGGCCAGTTCCTGAAGCATCAAATACGTGAGGTACTCGGCCCGGTAAACCGTTTCGTTCTCGGAAATGATTTCCTGTTTCCAGACCGGACGTGTCTGGAGAAACGTCTCGTCCTTGATCGGATCAAAAAACCGAGTGCCGGTGAGATGCAGGTGCATCTCGTCGTCGCGATGGATGATCGTGAGATCAAGCGGCTGCGTGTTGACGAGGAACTTGTGCTGGCCGAGCTGGATGATGTTTTCGCCGTCCGCGAACAGCTCCAGCCTGTCCTTCAGCTGGCGCACGCCGTCCTGTTGAATGCTCTTCAACCGGCTCTGCAAATCGTCCGTCTTGACGGGGTCGTCCAGTTCGGTCAGCTGCTCAATGATCGACCGGATTTTCTCGATCATCAAATCGGCCGCCATGTAGCCGTTGATGTCGTTGATCGATTTCATTCCCTCGATCCGGTTGCGGATCACTTTCAGAATCCGGTCCGCCGATGACATCAACGCTGTCGCCTTGCGGTTTCGCGACTCGGTCAACGCCAGTTTGCGCGCTTCAAACGCCTCGTAAATCTCTGTGCGCTTGTCGGCCAACTGCACCACGTAATCCTCGAAATCCGCAAAGCGCCCCTCCAGTTCCTCGATCTGAACCATCACCTTGTTCAGGTATTCCTCGCACTTCGCGGGCGTGTCACAGATGTCGAGATAGTTGATGACCGACTGGCTGAGGAGTTTGAGCTCGGCCCCGAACTGCGCCGCGCTTTCGACCTGCCCCAGGCTGCGGATCTTGTTCTTCAGGGCGCCCTTGACCTGGTTCAGGCCGGTGTAAATGACCGTGATGCTGTCAATGATCCGAGTGGTCTCGGTGGGATCGTCGATCTTCAGATTGGTCGTGATTTCAATGAGCAGCTCAAGGTCGACACCGGTCTGTTTGACCGCCTCTTGAAGCCCACGGCCGACGGTCACCTTCTCCAGCTTATCGATCTCAGTCCGTTGTTCTTCGACCCTCAGACGATAGGGTTCAAGCGCCTCCGGTTTGAGCAGAAACCCGACGCAGGCCTGCGAGAGTTCTCCGTTCTGCGTGGTGATGGTCTCCTCCAAAGCCGCCACTTTGGCCAGGTCGATGTAACGGAGTTCTTTGAGAGAAATACTTTCACCGCGCAACTGCCGGAGCTCCGCCAGACGATTCACAAACTGGTCAACCGTCTTGAACTCCTCCCGTTGCAACGCGGAGAACAATTCGCGCCCACGGCCGCTGACACGATTAAGTTCGGCGCCCGTTTCCCGCCGGATACGAACGACTTTTTGATGCTCGTCAATCGCCTTACCCGCCGTGTCATGAATGCGGTTGAGAAGTTCTTTCAGATTGAAGACCTCCGCCTCTTCGACCCAGAAATACGCATCCGCGATGTCCGAGGCCAGTTTCACGATGTCCACGTAAAGACCGACGTAACTCTCGTCCTTGCCCAGCAGATTCAGAATGTCGTGACACCCGGCCATGCAACGCACCACGTCGCGGTTGCCAATCTTGTAGAGGAATGAATCCTTGCGTTCCACCTGCTCCAGACCGGTGACGACAAATGGCGTCTGCCAGACCTGCAACGTGTGATGCTTCTGCGGCTCGCCCTGGTGTTTGAAATAGATCAGGTGACCGTTTTCGAACAGCGAAAATCCGTTGCACCAGATGGGATTCTCAACCGCCTGGGCGATCAGGTTATACGACATCAACACGTAGTCGCCCGCCAGCCGGTTGTAGAAAACGTAGAGAAAATCCTCACCGTGGTTCGACCGCACGAGCCGCTCGAACATCATGTCCGTCCGCTCGGATTCGAAGAGTTTCAGCACCCCGGTTTGCAGATAATAACCGTTCGAGAAAATGATCCCCTGATCCTCGGGAAGCAGGACACAGGCTTCCGCGATTCCGTCTACGCGCGCCATTTTCTTGATCTTGTCGTTGAAAACAAAATAGCGGAATTGCTTTTCCTGAAACGGACGGATCTTCAGCAGAATCAGATTCCCGCAGATCGCGAAAAAGATCTCCGCGTCATCGAGCGTCTGGTCCTTGAACTGGACCTCCTCCGAGTAGATCCCCTCGCCCGTTTCGGTATTATCTTCGATCTTGATCGTCAGATCGCCGCCGACGCATTCCACGAAAACCCGGTCAGCGATGGATATATGCGGATGCAATCCCGACCGGTGCAACTCGCGATGCGTCCGTTTCCAGTCGAACTGATATTGAGGGGGATATTTGAATTCGTGATCGCTCCGGTTATCGACGTAAACAAGACGCTCGCCGTCGACCGCCCATTTGAACGTCTTCACGTCGGACACTTCCTTACCCACGCGAAAGACCATGAACAGAAACGGCCCGATGTAAGAGAACTTCACGAAGACCGTGTTCTTGTAATATTTGTAAAGGCTCTGGAAATCCTGTTCGAACTGCGCGTGGTTGATCAGGTCGAGACCGGACTGTTGAAACTGTTGGTTATCGTAGTGATAAACGGCGAACACGTCGGACAGCCGGATCGTCGTCTTGAGTCCGAAGTGGACGTTGTAGCCGAACAGGAACGAATCCTTGCCGACCGGCACCATGTCGCGCGGCACGCAATTGTGTTCGGTGGTGATCCGGTCGGCATGGAGCAGGACGGTTTCGATCGAGCCGAACACTTCCTTGCGGACGCCGTCCAGTTTTTGGAGCCGGTCCCGTAGTTCGCCCGCGTGTTCTTCCAGACGTTTCTGAATGATTTCGTACGTCCCGGAATCCAGCACGGGCGCGGAGCCGGGAACAACCGGTTCGGGCGAGGCGTCAATCGGTTGTGATTGGTCAGTCATTTTGATGGTTCATCGGTGACAGAATTGTGGTCCGTAGTCGGGCGTTCGGGCCCTTCAGGCCTTGCGTTTTCTTCGGCTCGATACCCGGGGCTTCCTTTGGGCGCCCCGGGCTGAATATACAACGGGCCGGCGGCCCTTTGGCCCTTCACTCACTCTCGGATGCGTTTGTGAAATCCATCATCGCGAAACGAACGCGCTACCGATACTCCGCCCCTACTTCACGAACGGTTTTGCCGACTTGTCGGCCAGGCCGGTGTCTTCCGCAACTTTCAACGCGCGTTCGATCGAGCTTTTGATTTCCGTCCCTTCCGCCGCAGTGATCATCTTCCCGAGGACGCCGGCGATGCTCAGGTTGCGGACGTCGTCGCTCGTGATTCCGAACTGCTTGATCCATTTCTGGAACTGGGCCTGGAAGTATTCCGGATTGCCGTTGAAGAACGTTTCCTTCACGTCGCTCAAGACCTTGCTGTTCTCGATCATCCGATCGGCGGATTTGCCGGTCGTGATCGAGTTCACGAGCTTGTCAAAGAACTGGCTCTCGCCACCGACAATATCGATGCGTGCGGACTGCAACGCCTTGCCCAGCACCTCGGCCTGGTAGGCGGCAACGTCTTTCCGGATATTGATCTCAGCCAGCTCGATTTCCTTGTCCTTGTTCAGGCGCAGCTTGAACTCTTCGTGCTCGCGACCGACGCCGTCGAAGTTCTTCATCGCGTCCGCCTTCTCGTTGATCCCCTTCGCTTCGGCGGTGAATTTCAACTCAAGGACATTCGCTTCGGCTGTGCCCTGCTTCTCAATCGCATCTGCTTTGGCGGCGATCACATTTGCTTCGGCAAGTCCCGGCGCGGCCTGCGTCGCCGTAATCGCTTCCGCTTCGAGCTTCTTCGCGGCGGCATGCTTGGCGGCGGATTTCTCGTCGGCGTCCGCGAGCGTCAACATCTCCTCTGCCTTCATGAGGCTCGCTTCCTTGGCCGCACTCGCCGCAGTGACTTCCTTGTATTTGTTCTCGTCAGCTTTGAGCTCGGCGGCTTTCTTGGCGGCTTCCGCAGCCTTGATGTCCTTGACCAGTCGCTCTTCGGCGTCCTGCTCGGCAGCGGTGACAGCCACTCGCTTGGCCCGGTCCGCTCCGGCGAAGGCTTCGGTGTCCTTGATGCGTTCCTGCTCGACGACGACCGTCTTCTCCAGCTCGACGCGCTGACGAATCACGTCCTGGATGTTCTTCTTCTCGGTCTCAACAATCTTTTCCTTCTCGATCTGGGCGAGAGTGACAATGCGTTCCTTCTCGGTCACTTCGAGCAAACGATCCTTCTCGACACGTTCGGTCTCGACCGCCTCGGTGCGCTGCTTGTTCTTCTCGGCGACGATGATCTGGCGTTGCCGGTTCTCTTCAAGAATACCGACTTCCTGCGCGGTGTTGATCCGGGCAGTTTCAGAGCGCAAAAGCTCCTCCTGCTGAACCTTCTTCGACTCCGCTTCCTCGCGCGCCTTGATCGAAAGAATCTCCCGTTTCTGGCGCTCCTCGCTTTCGGCCAATTGACGGTTTAGTTCGAGAATCGCCTCCTGCGCCTCGACGTTTTCCTTGGTGATCGTCTTTTCCTTGTTGCGCTCAATCTGATTGGCCAGAATTTTTTGAACGGCAGTCAATTGAGTGATCTTCTTGATACCTTCCGCGTCGAGAATGTTGGTCTCATCCAATTTGTTGAGTGGCGTCTGTTCGAGGTAATCGATGGCGGCGTCTTCGAGCACAAACCCGTTCAAATCGGTGCCGATCACCTTGAGGATCTCCTCCTTGAACTGGTCGCGCGACGTGTAGAGATCTGAGAAGTCGAACTGCTTGCCGGCCGTCTTCAGAGCCTCGGAAAACTTCGCGTCAAACAGTTCCACCAACGACGCCTGTTCCGAAGCTCGCGCACAACCCACCGATTGCGCCACCTTCAATACGTCCACTTCGGTACTGTTCACCCGGACAAAGTAGGCGACCTTGATGTCGGCGCGGATGTTGTCCTTACAAACGAGGCCGTCCTCGCCATGGCGAAAGATTTCAATTCGTTTCACCGAGATATCAATAATCTCGGCCATGTGAATCACCGGCCAGACAATGGTTCCGGTGAAGGAGACCTTGGTGCCGCCATAGCCGTTGCGCACGAGCGCTTGGCCCTGCTCCACCTTGCGGTACAACATCAGCGCCATAGCGAACGCTGCCACGGCAATGAATACGACGATGGCGACAAGTGCGAATGTCATTCCTTGTCCAAAAGAGAGTGCGAGTATCATAGTAGTTTATTCCTCCAACGATTTGATTATGTACGTTCCATCGTCGTTCTTGCGGACGACCACCGCTTTTTGACCCTTCGTCAAAATTTCGTTTTCATCGGCTGCGCGGGCATTGAACAGCACCGGAGCACCCAGCATCGTTACTTCCGCCTGGCCGGACCTGTGATCCACCTGCCGCGAGGTCACCTCGCAAATATCACCGATGACGTCCTTCTTGATCTTCTCTTCAACGTTCAGTTTTTTGAAGAACGCGCTCACCGGAATCGCGACAATCCCCGTCAACGTCACGCTGACAATAAAGTTCGGAATCAAGTAAACGAGCCCGAGCAAAACCGAATCGCCCGAGTTGAAATAATGATTCAGCGCCATCGAGCCCCCCCACATGAACGTAATCAACATGCTCAGGATCACCATCACCGGCGCTTCGCCCAGATGCAGGAATGATGAAAAATGTCCGAAGACGCCCTGCGGTGGTGATATATCAACGTCGATATCCAGATCTAGGTCGGGCGCAAAATCCAGGAAATGCATGTCCATCGCACCGAACATCGCGAGCGCCCAGTAGAGCAGGACCAACCCCATGAGCAAGGTCAACGGGAAGTTGATCAGGCGGATTGATTCTTGTAGCAGCTCTTGCATGGTTTATCGGTTGTTCAGTTTGTCCACTGTCTCACGGTGCTGACAGAGATTCGGCAATTCAACTTGGGAACGCCATTACAACAGGTTTATCCGTTTATACTCACTCAGGATGCAGACGGAATATCCCGCCCGTTCATTTTCATCAACGAATTAACGCGATGTCTTTTCATCAACATCATTTTGATCTCGTGTTCTCCCCGGCCACAGGCACATCAGAGCACCGACAGCCAGTCCGATCGTGGTCAGGTAGACCTGCCGTGAACGCGCTGACTGGCTGCTCGCAATCTTTGCCTGGATCTTACTGATCAGGTTGGAGCATTGGGTGAGAAAAATTAGGAAACTTCGGTCGCCGCGGAGCTACTCATGGCTCAATTCGTCAAGCGCCTGCAACTTGATCCGCGTGACATCATCGAGCATCACTCGAAGAATATTCTCATCGGTCTCACCAATCTGTTGGGTTTCGATTTCAACCGTTCGTGTCAACAGCTCGTCGAGGCGATCCTTCTGCACGCGCAGCTCGGCCTGCAGTTCCTTTTCCTTCAACCGACGCCAGCGTTCCCTGAGCAGATAAATCCCCGCGGCAAGGGCGAAGAACAGTTCCTTCGTCGCCGCCAATGACTCCATCACGGCCGCCATGTGACCGATCTCATCCTGCGGATCGAAGTATCGCCGCGCGATCGGGTGCATCGGAAAAACAAGCCATTGCGGGCCTCAACACGAGATTGAAGCGACGGCACTTTGAGCCGCAATCCTTCCTGATAAATCGAGGCCAGAATCTCCTCGACCAAAAGATCACCCACATCCCCACGCGCGACGATGAAGGCCGTGGTCGCGATCGTCTGGACAGCGGCCGAGGGCACCGGCGGTTGCTCATGTTACATGCCTCTGGAGATTTCAAACTTCCGGAAGTATGGATCCGCAATCTCCATCGCGGAAGCGTCCGTGACCGGGAGCAACGAATAGTCACCCGTCTTCAAAATCCGCCGCAGATCTCGATTTTGAAGCCCCGAAGTGATGATCGCCGCATCGATCGATTCGTCGTCCGGCAGGGCATCAAAATAGTTCGATTCCGCCTCCTCAAACTTTCCGATCAGATCATATTGTTCCAACAGGAACTCCGCACTTTGCCGCATCCCTGACTTGGAACTTCCGATCACGATGCGCCGCCCCGCCGGATCGGACATTTTGGAAATGCCGCGCCCATTGCGCACAACCACATGCACCACATCTTGAAACAACGGAGCGATGATCACAGGTTGTTCCGTTTCACCGAAACCCGAAAGGTCAACACACCCGCCCTGAAGAATTGCCACCTCAACGCTGCCATCCACGATCAGCTTTTCAACGTTGTCGAGACTTCCTTCCGTGTCCACCACACTGACAGACACCCCGTTGTTCCGACTTTCGATGACGTTTCCCTGATACGCTGCAAAGGAGTAATACTCGCCGCCCGGCCTCCCCGTGGCGATACGGACCTCAGATGGAATCCGTCCCCGTGTCGCGAACCAGTAAACCAGCGACAACAACAGCACCCCCACCATCGACCAAGTGATCCATTTGCGTAAGCTGGTGCTGTCCATGATTCAAACGGGAACGCAGGGATTAACCATCACGAGAAACCAACCGTCGAGACTTTTGCTTTTAGTTCCCGACCGAAGCAGATAGAGACGATCATCCCACCGCGTCAGATTGCGAAACCCGACGTCGACCAACGCGATCGACGGACCAGATTGAAACCAGCTTCGCCGCGTTTAGCCCGGGACTGTTTCTTGGAGAGCCAACTTACTGAATCGTCTTCAAATACGCGTAGAGATTGGCGAGATCGCGGGCGTTGGTCCGTTTCATCAGACCGATCGGCATGGTTGTCTGATGCGTGGCGAGGCGCAGTTGAATTTCGGATTGGCGCAGGCGAACCGTCCGCCCGTCCTCAGTCTGCATCACGATTGTGTAGGGCGATTCGAAAACAATCACACCGACGTAATGCTGTCCGTTTTTCGTCGTCAGATTGCTCACGGAAAATCCCTCCGTGATGTCCAGGTGCGGAAAGATGACCGCCCGCATCAGGCTGGTCGGCGTGTGGCGTTCCGTGGCGCCGATCAGGTCCGGCCCAAGTCCGCCGCCGTCGGCATGGCATTTCGCACACTGGTGATCGACGAACAGTTTTTGACCCTTGTCAATTTTTCCACCGGTCCAAGGCACGGATTGAATCTGTTCCTGCCAGTAGTCGAAACTGTTTTCGTCCATCCCGGAGAGCGCAACAGCAACCGATTTGTGGGTGCTGGCGAACCACGCGAAAACGGGTGTGTAGGCGATTTCCAAGCTCCGGATATCGGTGTCCGTTTCCGTTACCTCAGTAGTGAACCCGGCTTGTGTTTTCAACCAGCCGACAATCGCCGAACGGACGGCGCACTCCGGCGGACGAGTCGCGGCGCGATGGAGCGCCGACATCATCGGCCCGAGCACCTGCTGATAGTCCGGCTCCTCGATCTTGCTCAGAGCGCCGACTGCCGCCACAAGGGTTTCCGGCTCCGACGAGGTGAGTGCGGCGATGAACTTATCCCGATCAACAACCGCCGGTTCGTTGGCCAGACCACGGACGATCGCCTCGCGCAAACCGGCGTTGCCCCACAGCTTGCGCAGGGTCTCGAACAGTTCCGGCGTCGGTTCGCCGGCCATCAGTTTAACGAGCTCCGGGGTCCACTTGTAGCCTGGATAAGTCTGAATTGCGCTCCGGAAAACTGTCCGCGCCACCGGAAGCTGGGCGGCCAGCAACGCCTCCGACAGATATGCGTGCTCCGGTCGGGCAAAATCTTTGTGCCCCATCAAAGCCGAGCCCACCATTGGATGTTTCGCGATCAGCCGTGACGCGATTTCGATCACGCGCGGTTTCCATTCCTGCACCGGAAGGTCCATCGCCACCCCAACTTTGTCGTCCATCCATAACAACACTTCCGCCAGATTGGTGATGGCGCCGGGTGCTGGTGATGGATTCAACTGCGTGAGCGCCGCAAGATAATGGATGTCGGACGTCGCCGGGCTCCGCGGTCCGAACGCATTCAACATGAGCAGGACGGCGTCGGGATTGGAATCGCCCAGCATGCCCAGCAGCCGCGCAAGTTCGGCGTCAAGAAGCGGTTCGGTGCCCGTTGGGAAGATCAGTCGAAGCGTGTCGAGAATCTGCAGGGAGCGGTCAAACGCGAGCGGCGAGGCCAGTGTCAACTCAAACGGCGCAAAGGCCTCCACCGTCGTATGTGCCAGGTTCCAATCTCCGAAACTCCGCATCAACACCCGCAGCGCCGTCATGCCCAGCAGCGGGGTGCCCTTCTCCGGATTGCCCAGGACCTGAAGCGCCTGGTCGATGGCGAAATCATTGATGGTGCCGGTGTCCGCGCGCTTGATGGCGGCAAGCGCCACACCAAGCCGGTGCATCGACGTGGCCTTGTTCAACTGGTTCGTGAGCAGCTTCCACTGGGCGTCCGGCAGACGGGCCGCGACCGCGACGGCTCCCTCGCGCACACGCTGATCGTCGTTGCCCAAATTCATTCCGCTGATTCGGAACAGTTCGCTCGCCGGGATATTGCCCGAAAGATCGAGGGCCGCGTCGAGCGCCGCGCGACGAACCAACGGAGATTCATCCTCGGCCAGCGTGCTCAAGAATGGCAGATATCCGTAAAACGGATACCGGCTCATCGACCAAGCAGTTCTGGCTCGAACGCTCGGAAACGCCGACTTGGAGGTCCTCTCGACCACAATCTTATTAAGGCCGCCGAACAGCTCGGTGAGAACGTCCACCGCGACCAGCTTGTATTCCTCCGGATCGATCGGACTCACCGCCACGCCTTCAAACGCGCGGCGTCCCTCGCGGATCGCGAGTGGCATCCACTTGGCGCGGGACCACAGTTCGAGCCGCTGCGGCAGACGCAGAGCCGCGTCCAGATTGCTCATGTATGGCGGGGGCTGGTCCGGCAGTTTGCCGGTGGCCGGATCGGGCAGGACATACCGGACGCGGTAGACTCCGCCGGCCGTTCCGCGCCCGCCGCTCGCGACCAACAGCGAACCCTCCTCTTCGACTACGAGGTCGAGCGGAGTAAATCCATTGCTGCCGATCGATTCGATGAACAGGTTCACCGTCGAGGTGAACGAAGACTGAAACGCACGCGGCTGGACGTGCAGCACCCGGCCATTCTCCCAATCGCAAACGAAGACCCCGTTGCGGTAGTCCATGGGGAACTGATAATGCCGGTAGAACTCGATCCCCGAACCGATGTTGCCGGTCAACGACCAGTTCACCGGGACCTGGTCGGGATAGTAATCTGGAAAAGACCACGGTCGGAACGGCCCCGGTTGTTCCCATCCATGGTCAGCCGCGTGAGCGATATGAAACAACCTCGGCATCACATGCCAGGGCATCAGCTGATCCTGCATCAACGTGCTGTCCGGTGTGAAAATGGCGCCTGTGAAATGAAAATCAAAATCAACCGCGTTGTAGAATCCGTCCGCCAAAATTTCGCTCCGGCTCAGGTCGGCGGAAATGTGGACCAGCGACCCGGCCGTGGGCTGGCGGATCGGCGAGCCCGGATGATTCCAGTGCTGGTTGTTCAACCGCGTGTGCGGGCCGGTGATGATGTACCAACTGCCGTCCGGACCACGCCGCAGCGAGTGGGCACCGCCTTCGCCCGCATCGAATTGGAAAAATCTCTGGGGAGGACCATCCGCCACGCCGTCGCCATTCGAGTCGAGGTAACGACAGAAATACCCGTCCGCCAACGCGTACAGGTCATTCCCGACGAACACCATTCCCGAGGCTCCCGTAAAGGTTTCGGCGAACAATGTGACCCCGTCGATCTGTCCGTCGCCGTCGGTGTCTTTCAGTCCCCGGATCCAGCCGCGGCTTGACGCATACAGCTGACTCTGTGCGTTCAGAGCGATCGTCCGGACATTGTGAACCTGTTCGTCGGTGGCGATCTTCTGCACAAAAAAACCCGCTGGGTGACGCAGCTGTAGCAGCGGATTCTCTACCAGCGCCGCCGCCGAGGCTGACATCGCTCCCAGGCATAACGCCGCGACCAACAATCTAATGGATCGGTTCCCAATCATAGGAAAGCTCGGACGCTAGTCGACTTTTGAAGGTCTGGCAATCCGCGTTGTTTCCTCGGATGAGGTCGAAAGGTTCTAGAATTCGAGGCCAGAGCGAAACGAGTCCGAACGGAACTACCGCTGAACACCAAGCGTGGCTGTTCGTGGGTTCCATTTCCGGGTCTGGATTTTCATCACCACATTTTTTCCACCTGAATCCTGTGAGTGTTGCTTGCGTTGCCCCGTGGTTCCCGGCTAAATCGCCCCACCAAACCATGACCTGGCTGAAGCAACCCCAATTTTTCGCTCTGATCACCGGCACGGCAATTCTTCTGAACGGCTGTGCAGGAAATCGTGAAGGGAACAAGACCGACACAACTCAAGTCACCCCGGTCCGCCGGGGCCCTGCCCCGCTCGAACGGGTCGTGCCGCGCGAGGTGACCTCTTTCGACGAGGAGCAGCCGGTCGAAACCGAACCGACTTCGACCGCGCCGATAGCGGAACCGGCACCCCCGATTCAATCGACCACGGCCGCGCCACCGGCACCGGTGCCACTATCCAAGCGCGTGATTCGCTATGTCAATGCGACGACGTTGAACGTCCGCTCCAGGGCGAGCGCAAACGCCCGAATCGATGAGCGGCTACCGAGAAACACTGCTGTCACGGTGACGTCCGAGACAACGGAACGGAACGGTCAAAAGTGGTCGCGGATCGAGTACATCGCCAAGGGGCGCAAACAGATTGGATGGGTCGCCACAGAATTCCTTTCTTCCGCGTCATCCGTCCCCCCCGCCCCGGCGGCGGTGGGAGGTTCCCGTTCGACGAACACGCCGCGCTCGGCTCCGCTCAAGGCAACCACATTCAACAAGCCGTCCGGCGAGTATTTTGAACAGTTTGAGCGACTGGATTACGCGCCCGTTCCCAAACCGAGTTATCCCGGCAATCCGAAGATTCAGGCGAAGGGCGTCTACGTTTCATTCAACGTCCTGGCCTCCGATCGTTTTGACAGCATTATCAATCTCCTCGACACCACGGAACTCAACGCGCTGGTCATCGATTTCAAAGATGACGTCGGCGGTCTGCTCACCAAGTCGGCGACGGCGGCGCGACTGGTTCCGCAGGCCAACGCTACCGCCAAGTATAACGACGTCTCCGAGCTCATCCAAAAATTGAAGGCGAAGAACATCTATCTGATTGCCCGCATCGTCACGTTCAAGGATCCGCTTTACGTGAAGGCGCATCCGGAGAGTGCGATCATTAACAAGGCGAACGGACAGGTCTACAAGAGCGGCGACGGACTGTCCTGGTCATCGCCCTACGATTCCGGGTTCCGGGCCTATAACATCGCCCTCGCAAAAGAGGCGGCAGAGGCGGGATTCAACGAGGTTCAATTTGATTACGTGCGGTTCCCCGACGTGCCCCGTGCGGCGAACCTGAACTACCGGAACGGTTCATCCGATTCGATCAAGGCGGAAGTCATTCAGAACTTTCTTCTGGAAGCGCGACGGGCACTCTCACCGCTCAAGGTTTACATCGCCGCCGACGTCTTCGGCCTCGTCACGACAACCGTGGACGACATGCGCATCGGTCAATATTGGGAAGCCGTCAGCAACGCCGTCGACTACATCTGCCCGATGATGTATCCGAGTCATTATGCCAACACGGTGTATCAGCTTCCGATTCCCGACGCCCGCCCGTATGACCTGATCTATCGCGGCCTTGCGGACGCGCTGGCGCGGAACAAGGAGCTGCATCCGCCGGCGCAGATTCGGCCGTGGCTACAGGGCTTCACCGCTTCCTGGGTCAAGGGACACATCAACTACGGGGCGACCGAAGTGAAGGCCCAGATTCGCGCTGCGGCAGATCAGGGGGTTGACAGCTACCTCATCTGGAACCCGACCGGAACCTACAATCCGGCGGCGTATCGTTAGAAAATGGGACGCAAAACGAGCCGGCCGGAAACGGTGGATGTCATTCTCGACATCGTAGCTGGCGATCGTTTTCGCAGGAGACAGATCCCCATATCATCGATGCCGGTCCTTGTTGGCTATTGTCTCCTCATGTCGGCTTTTCGGATTGGCCATCAAGCTGGGAGCCGCACCACGGACAAAAAGCAATGTTCACGCGCGAACTGCCGCCGTCATGAATAATGATGCCGTAGCTCCGGGAACGCTGCGCATAATGAATCAAAGCGTCCGGGCAATCTGATTGATCGGGATGTTCTGCGCAGACCGAAGTAACCGCATCGGTCATTTTGTTGCAGCAATAAGTCGTCACGTAAATTCGTGAATTGCCTGAACCGGGCAGTCTTGTACGTCCGGAATTCCCAAGGAGTCGAAACAAGTCCGGACACCACGCGCTCAACGATCAAATTGGCTGCGGCGTGAGCTGCCTCAAATACTGCATCAATTCGCGGGTATCCTTCCTCCAACGGTCAACAACGTGCCGTGACATTTCCGCTTTCTCCGCGATGGCAATTTCCAGTTCGTGGTAGGCGGCAGTCAGTCGCTCGTGCAGTTCATCGACAGCCCGGCGTGCTTTCGCGCAGACGCTGACACCTGCGGCGTCGATGGAAGCAAGATGTTCCTCGGTCCGGCGACGCACCTCAGCGATTTCCGCGAGAAGAATTCGGTTTGCCGAGACCGTACGGCAATCCGAGACAAGCCCGACCCTGGCCAGCAGCCAGATCGTCCATTTGGTTGGATCGAAGTTCCACGGCTTCACGCCATTCCGGTAGTCGCTCTGGAATTCGTGATGGAAGTTGTGGTAGCCTTCCCCAAAGGTGAGAAACGCCATGAGCGTGCTGTCCCGTGCGCTGCACCGGCTCGAATAGGGCTGCCCACCGATGGTGTGGCACAGGCTGTTGATGAAGAATGTGCACTGCTGGACGACGAAGACGCGCAGCACGCCAACGACAAGAAACCCGCCGAGCGCACCCGCCCAGCCATTCCAGAGGAAACCCAACAACGTGGGAAGAGCGAATCCGAGCAGCACAGCCACCAATTTATCCCACTTGTGCTGCCACATCACCAGCTGGTCCTTCCGCAAATCGGCGACATTATCCAACGGCGGCTTGGGCAGCACCTTGAAGAGAATCCAGCCCATGTGAGCCCAGAAAAAGCCGCGGGAAATATCGTAGGGATCGTCCGCCTGATCGGTGTGTTTATGGTGACGCCGATGATCGGCTGCCCACATCAGTGCGGAATTCTCAAACGCGCAGGCACCGAACAGGAGGGTGAAGAGCCGCACCGGCCATTTGGCTTTGAACGAAAGATGCGAAAAAAGCCGGTGATAGCCCAGTGTGATGCTGATTCCCGTCGCAATGACGTAGAACAGGAACAGGCAGGCCAGGAACCAGTCGATTCCAACCTTCCACAGATACACCGGCGCGGCGAAGACCGCGAAAATCGAGACGGCCAGAAGGAAGGCGCTGTTGACCCAGTCAACTCGCGAATATGGGATACGGAGAGGCATTTTGATTAATGATATTTTAGCAGGGTTGGCTACAGCCAAGGGCCCGACCATACGTTGTTATCGGCAATAATCCAGTCAGAATTAATTCCCCAAATTTGTTTTTTCATCACCAGGATGTGCAGATCCGGTGACGGGATTCTGAGGCGGAACCGAAATTACCGTGCCGGTGCCGCCCCATATCGCTGATTCTCCAGTCGAAGCAATCAGTCCCAGCCAATGCCGACGGTACGTTCGCGGCACCGATTGAAAGTTGGATCGCGAATTTTTCTCAGAACAAAATCTCCCGCCGCATGTCGAATCCGCATGATGTCGCGCGAATCGGCCATTTTACGTTCAGAGAAATTCTTGCTTCTCGATGAATCCATCAACTTCCGGCAGAACGCCCGTCTGCTGATGGGAAAATATCGCCCTTATGTCTGGCTGCTGCTGGTCACGATCGGGCTGGATGCGGTCTCCACCGTCGCGTTCATGTCCGTCGTCGGTGTCGGAGCCGAACAGAACCCCGTGGTTCGCGTCCTCTCCCATTCATTTGGCATCATAGTCGGTCCGCCGGTTGGCAAACTGTTCCAGCTCTTCGCCGCCATATCGCTGGCGATCATCGCCCCGCGCCTCACCCGGTTTGTGCTGGCCACCGTGATTCTGATGAACCTGTTCGCGTTCGTTGTGAACATGCATGTCTTCCTCCTGTCCTGATAAAACGCGTGACCATGCCGGTGCTTCCTGACAATCCTTGCGCATGACCACCGCCGAAGCCAGCGAACTCCTCGAAAATTTCAAGCACGGAACCATCACCCAAGACGCTGTTCTCCGCCGGTTTCAGGCAGCTCCGTTTGAAGACCTTGATTTCGCCAAAGTGGACACGCACCGATCTGTCCGAAAGGGGTTCCCTGAGGTCATTTTCGGCGCGGGAAAAACTCCGGATCAGGTTGCCCGGATCGCCGCCCAAATCCTCAAATCCGAACAACGCGTTCTGATCACCCGAATCAACCGTGTGCACTACACCGCCGTCCGGAAGACCCTCAAGAAAGCCCGGTTTCACGAGGCCGCCAGATGTATCACGGTTGAGAAATCCCCCTTGAAAAAGCGCCCGGGAACCATCGCCATCATGAGCGCGGGAACGTCCGATTTACCGGTGGCGGAGGAAGCCGCCGTCACGGCGGACATCATGGGCAACACGGTCGAACGCATTTACGATGTCGGCGTGGCAGGCCTTCACCGGTTGATCGGTCAGCTCGACAAAATGCAGCAGGCGACCGTCCTCATCGTGGTCGCCGGAATGGAAGGCGCACTACCGTCGGTTGTGGCCGGACTCGTTTCGCGGCCGGTCATTGCCGTGCCGACCAGCGTGGGCTACGGCGCGGCGTTTGGCGGAGTTGCCGCGCTGCTCGGGATGCTCACCAGTTGCGGCAGCGGCGTGACCGTCGTGAACATTGACAACGGCTTTGGCGCCGCCTATTCGGCGAGCCAGATCAACGCGCTGGTGCACGGAAGCTAAGAATCAACCACGGCCCTGACCAAATTTATGAAGACCCTTTATCTGGATATTTTCTCCGGCATCAGCGGCGACATGTTCATCGGCGCAATGCTGGACTTGGGCGTTGACTTGGAAACGTTGAAAAGCGAGTTGGACAAGCTCAAGGTCGACGCCTTCCACCTGCACGTTCATCGCCAGACCAAGAGCGGAATCGAGGGTTTCAAGTTTGATGTCCACGACGAATCCGCTCACGAGGGGCACTCCCATAAGCACGGGCCCCATTCACACGGAGAACATCATCACGACGATGATCATGACAACCACGATCACGATCACGAACATGGACACACGCACGGCGACCATTCGCACGATGAACGTGACCATGATCACCACCACGATCACGGCGAGAGCCGGAACTTTTCGGATATTCGCAAACTGATTCTGGACTCGGACCTGTCGGATTGGGTAAAGGAGAAATCAATCGCCGTCTTCCATCGCATCGCCGTCGCCGAGGGCAAAATCCACGGGCATCCGCCGGAGGAAGTTCATTTTCACGAAGTGGGCGCGATCGATTCCATCGTGGACATCGTGGGCGGTTGCATCTGCCTCGAACAACTTGGCAAACCACGCGTGCTTGCCGCGCCGGTGACCGAGGGCACCGGTTTTGTGATGTGCGCCCACGGACGGTTTCCGGTGCCGACCATGGCCACGCTGGAAATTCTGGGCGAACGCGGCGTGCCGCTAAATCAATGCGAAGAACCGCACGAACTCGTCACACCAACCGGGGCCGCCTTGCTCGCAGAATTTGCCGAATCCTTTGCTCCGATGACCGGCCTAGTCGCGGAGAAAGTCGGCTACGGTCTCGGCACCCGCGACAATAAAACCCGTCCCAATGTGTTGCGCGCCATTCTCGGAAACGCCGCTGCGGCGACCGCGTCCCCTGCCCTCGACTGGCAGACGGACACCGTCGCCATTCTTGAAACCAATCTCGATGACATCAATTCTGAGATCCTCGGCAATCTGGTGAACAAGGCATTGGCGGCGGGCGCTTTGGACGTCTTTCACACACCGGTGCAGATGAAAAAAAATCGCCCGGGAGTTCTTGTCACGGTGATCTGTGCGGAATCGGAAGCGGATGCTTTCAGTGAAATGCTGCTGCGCGAGACCAGCGCATTCGGAGTGCGTTGCACCACGGCGAAGCGCCGGAAATTGAACCGCCAGATCCGCACGGTTGAAACCAGGTTCGGCGACATCGATGTGAAGCTTGGGCTGTTGAACGGAAAGATTGTGCAGGTCTCTCCCGAATTTGAGTCGTGCCGGAAGGCGGCGACGATTCACCGGGTGGCGTTAAAGGAAGTTTACGCTGCGGCGGGCAGTGCGGCGCTTTCGATGGACTGAAGCAAGAACAACTGCCGCACCGGAGATCATCAGGACATAGGTGGAAGGCTCCGGAACCTGGAGCATGTTGATCGGCGCGTTCGGGATGAAGTTGTACGCGGCATCGCGTCCCCCCCAAAACAATCTCCAATTGCATCCTCGCCCACCTGCTCGAATCGCAGGTGGCCATAGTTCCAGTCCTCGCCGTTCTGGAGTCGGATCGCAACCAGCATATATTGCATGTTCAGCGCCGACGTTGGGGACCCTGTGCGTTTGCAGGCACAGGGTTGCGGAAATCAATTCTATGCGGCAACGTTTTGCCATCAAGAAGTTAGGAATCAGAATTCAACTGGCTGCCGTGATGAGCGGACTCATCCTTACTGCTTTCACGAGCACGGTTCACGCCCAGGGCAACTTCGTCTACCGCGACCTCGGTTCATTCTGGATGCTGGGCGACGGGAATTTCCCCGTCCGCTACAACCTCGATTTCAACGAGGATGGCCACACCGACTTCATCATCGAGGCCGGTGAATCGTTTCGACCGATTGGAACAGGGGCGAACGCCGTCTATTCCTACCCGGAACCCCCGGGCGATTTGGGCGCAAACGCGTTACCATTGGAGTTCGGCCAATCCATCGGACCGAACCTGCCGCCGGGTGACGTCTGGTTTGAAACCTATCAAGCGCCGAACGTCCCGTTTCCGTATCTCATCTCCTCCGTTTTCCACACGGTTCTGGGTGGTGGAATGATCGGACCGTGGTTTCGCGGAACAACCGCCTACATGGGAGCCCAGTTCGACATCGACGGCGCGCTGCACTACGGCTGGCTGCGCATCGAAGTCCCGGAAGTGAACGCGCCCAACGGCGGCATCATCCATGATATGGCCTACAATACGATTCCCGGCATGCCAATTTTGGCTGGCCAGGTTCCCGAGCCTTCAACATGGGCTTTGCTCGTCGCAGGTGGATCATTTCTATGGTGGCGGCGCCTGCGGGCAGCCAACTTCCAAATTGAACGGGATTGAAAGGTGGGGTGAGTTCTCCGAACGAACCTTGAGCACGTTTTGATACAGAGGCCGCCGCAAGACTTCTCAGACTCGCCCGGAGGTCTCGCCCCACCTCGGCCGGAGCGATGTAGCAGGAACAGAGGTTCACGCCCCACCCCGCCGAGCTCCGATACGCCCCCCCCTCAGCAATAGCGCCCGATAATCGGTTTCAACTCCGTCACAGTTTTCTTCGGCCAGAGTTTCCTGTCCGTCATGATCGCGCTTTGTAACGCGTCATGGCACGGCCAGTCGGGTTTCTTCGGAATCAACGGAAGCACATTTTTGACGATGGATTTAGCCTGGTCGGCGTTGCGATTCAGGTTCTCGATCACCAGCTCCACGGTCACGTGGGCTTCGTTCGTTTTCCAGCAATCGTAGTCGGTCACCATCGCCATCGTCGCGTAGGCGATCTCCGCTTCACGCGCGCACTTTGCCTCACCCAGATTTGTCATGCCGATCACGTCGTAGCCTGCCTTATGATTGGTGATGGATTCCGCGCGCGTGCTGAAGGCCGGACCTTCCATGTTCACGTAGGTGCCGCCGTCGTGCGCCTTCGCCTTGCAGGCCTTCGAGGATTTAAGCAGCAGCCTGCGAAGTTCTTCACAGATCGGATCGGCGAAGGCGATATGGGCCACGATGCCGCGTCCGAAAAAAGTGTGATTCAACGACTGCTTGGTGCGGTCGACAAACTGGTCGATCAGCACGATGTCGCAGGGCTTGTATTTCTTTTGCAACGAACCGACGGCGCTCACACTGACGATCCAGGACACTCCCAGTTTCTTCATCGCCCAGACGTTGGCGCGATGATTCAACTCGGAGGGCAGGATGCGATGACCGCGCCCGTGCCGGGGAAGAAAGACGACGTCGCGCTCCGCCAGTTTTCCGGTCAGCAATTCGTCGGAGGGATCGCCGAACGGCGTCCGGACTTTGACCCATTTCTGACTGGTGAAACCCTCGATGTGGTACAGGCCGGATCCGCCGATGATGCCGATGCGATGCGATGACATGAATGTCTCGTTGAAGTTCAGACAACCACGGATGCGCTCAGGCGCGTTCGCGGGTGCTGCTGTATTTGCCGTTGCGGCGCTGGCGGTTCTCCTGAAGCTCGGGGGAGTAGGAATCGCGTGAGTTGGCCTGGTTCAGATACATGCCCACCAATTTCGAGCGCGACACCTTGTCCGATCGACCCGTGCCAAATGCCCGTCCCGCCCAACGGCCGATTGCAGAAAACAGTTTCATTATATTTTACAGGCAGTCTTCCTGCGCGTTACTCCGTGTTTGTTCGCAGATTTCCGGACCAATTGCCAACTTTTTATTCGGGCCGTGCGTCATCCCTGATTCGGCTGCCAATGCTCGCAAATTACGCGTCTTTGCGTGAATTCGGTTACCGCAATCTGAAGAGAGCTACTCCACCGAGAACTTAAATACCGTCGTGCTCTCAAATGGTTCGCCGGGGCGCACGATGGGTGACGGGAATTCCGGGTGGTTGATCGCGTCGGGATAATGCTGGGTCTCCAGACAGAAACCGAGCCCGTTGCCGGTGTAGAGCTGCACTCCGGGTTGGGTGGTAAGCACTTCCATCACACGACCGCTTTCAGGCTCGCGCACGCGGGCGGCGAGGACGAGAGCGTCACCGCCTCCGTTGATTACGAAATTGTGGTCGTAGATTTGTTTTACGGGTTCGCTAACCTGTTCGACACGTGATCCGATCAACGCTGGAGTCGTGAAATCGAGCGGCGTTCCTTTCACTTCGCCAAACTCGCCGGTGGGAATCAACTGATCGTTGGCAACAGTGAAGGTGTCGGCGTTCAACCACAGTTCGTGTTCGCCAATCTTGCCCTTTCCTCCGAGATCGAAGTAGGCGTGATTGGTCATATTAACGATCGTCGGATTGTCCGTCTCGGCCCCATAGTCGATGCGCAGTTCATTGTCGTCGGTCAGTGTATACGTCACCGTCGCGGTCAGATTTCCCGGGAAACCTTCCTCACCATCGATGCTCAGATAGGTCATACGCACACTGGATTCGTGCGACTTCAGCGGTAGTGGCTTGGCGTCCCACACGACTTTCGCAAAGCCCTTGCGGCCACCGTGAATGTGGTTTTCACCATTGTTCGCGGTCACCAGATACTCGGTGCCATCAATCGAGAACCGCGCCTTGGAAATTCGATTGGCAAACCGCCCGATCAACGCGGCCGCCGGGAATCCATCAATGTATTTTTCCAATGAGTCCGTGCCCTGGATCACGTTGATCTTTTTCCCCTCGCGATCCGGCACGCTGATCTCGTTGATGATCGCTCCATAGGTGATCACCTTGACGGTCATGCCGTTGTTGTTCCGCAGCGCAAACTGCTTCACGGCCACCCCGTCGTGCATGCGACCGAACAAGGTTTCCTCTAATCGCTCGTAAGGAAGTTCAGCAGCAGAAACACGCGACAAAGACGTCACTACGAGGAATGACAGAAGGACCTTTTTCATAAGAGTTTATGTTTATCCGCGACGCCCATTTTCTTCACTTGACCGTTCACGAGTATTTCTCGACGACAGCTTTCATTTTTTGCAGACCTGTTTTTGCCACTTGTTCGGCAGGTAATTTCCACAGTTCCTGGCTGAACAGTTCCAGCGACAGAACCATATTCGGATTGATCGTGTGCAATTGCGGAATCAGCCACGCCCACGGAGCCACGCCGTCGCCGGGATACACCCGATCGCTGTCGTTCAGTTTTTCGTGTGAAGGCTCGCCCGGGAAATCGTTCATATGAATGACATGCACTGCGCTCGCGCTCAGCAGCCGCAGCCCTTCAAAATCCGATCCGCCGCGATACACGTGATACACATCCGGCAGGAGACACGCCTTGGGATGCCCGCTCTCGATCATCGCGAAAACCGATTGCCCGAGCAGATGCAGGTTCTTCGAGAAGCCCCAGACTTCGAGTTCGGGCACCACATCCATTTCATCGCCCAGCTCAAGCAACGCGCGGTAACGTTTGGCAACATCGAGTAATGCCAGCTCCGAACCATCGACAGCGCCCGCCGGTGGCGCTGCAATTCGTTTGCCGCCGATCTGTTTCACCAAATCCATGTCGCGTTTGGCTTCCTCCAGACCCTTCGCCCGCTTTGCGTCGTCGTCGACGATCCAGTTTGAGAACGCTATGGCACTTTCAACCGTGAGGCCGAGATCGTTGATTCGCTTGTTCAGATCCTTGAGCGAACCGCCGGATTTTTGATAGTCACCAATGACGCTCACCCACGGCTCGATCGCGTTGTAACCAGCCTTGGCGGCGAGCTCAACCTCGCCAAGCAGTCCAAGTTTCTGTCCTCGAATGGTGCTGGTGTTCAGGCAATACTTGAATCCGCTGACGGCGGGTTTGGCCGATTGTGCGGCGGTGGCAGCAGTTCGTGAACCGGCGAACAGCCCGACGCCCGCGATGCCGAACGCGAGGTTGCCGACGAATTGACGGCGGGAATTTCCGGATTGGTTGGTTGAATTCATTTGAGGTTCGGTTGAATAAAGTTAAGGGCTTCTGAACGCTTCAAAATTGAACCGGCAATTACCACGCAGTCCAGCCACCGTCCACAGTGAGGGTCGTTCCCGTCGTGTAGCTCGAAGCATTCGAGGCAAGATAAATGATCGCTCCATCAAGCTCGTTCAGCTCACCCCAACGTCCCATCGGAATCTTCGCGACGAAGGCCTTGTATTTCTCCGGATCGTCGAGCAGCGCCTTGTTCATGTCGGTCGCGAACGGCCCGGGGCAGATCGCATTCACGGTCACGCCGCTGGTTGCGAATTCAAGTGCCTGCGTTTTAGTCAGCAAGATCAGGCCGCCCTTGGTCGCGGTGTACGGCGGACGCGCAGCGAGCCCGACCTGTCCGAGAATCGAGGACATGTTGATGATGCGGCCCCACTTGTTTTTCAACATGTACGGGGCGACGGCCTTCGAGCAGATGAACGGGCCGGTCAGGTTGATATCGACGACGCGCTTCCATTCTTCGACCGACAGATCGACGGTTGCTTCGCGGACATTGACGCCGGCGTTGTTCACCAGAATATCAAGGCTGCCGAAATCCTTCACCACACCGTCGACGAACGCCTGAACGTCGTCGAACTTCGTGACATCCACCGCCGCGCCAAACGCTTTGACGCCATGTTTCGCAGCAACTTTATCAGCCGCAGCCTTGGATTCATCGGCGTGCCGGCTGTTGATGACAATGTTGGCACCGACGCTGGCGAGCGTGTTGGCGAATTGAAAACCCAGGCCCTTGGTGCCGCCCGTGATCCAAGCCACTTTTCCGTCGATGCGAAAGATGTCGAGACTCATAATTGTTCAATAGAATTGGAGACGGGCAACCATGCATTCGCCGGGAGGACCGTGTCAAACCTTCGGGTGGCTCTGCGGAATTTGGGTGATCCGGTCTAGCACCCCGGCGGGGACGCTCAAAGTGAACTGGATTTCAACCCCTCCCCCGCGCAACAGTTCGCGACTCGAACAGCGCTCCAAAACACTATTTTTTCTTCGCGCGTTTCTTGGCAGCGAGCAGGCGGCTGGTCATGGAGTCTTCTTCGGCTGGCTTCGCCGGTTCCGCTGCGGCGGCTTTCTCTTCCATCACCGGTGTGCTGGTTTGATTTCCCGGACCGATGATTGGTGCCGCCATCGTCTCCTTCGGCTTGAACAGGTTTTCGTCAGGCGCGACAATCGGTGCGGGCCGCGATGAACGCACCCGGTCACGACGGTTCAACAGGGCGGCGAGCGATTCGTCGGTTTTGATCTCGGCTTTTTTCGGCTTCCAGAAGAACAGGTATTCGTTCGCCCACGCCCAGGCTTTCTCAAATTCCTCGCGGCCAAGCTGAATCCGGCGCACACCGACATCGATGACGAACAGCACGATCGCCAGTTTGATCAGCAATTCCCACAGATCGCGCGGCTGAAAGGTTTTTTGCCGGTTGAAATTGAAGGACTGTACCGCCGTGCTCTGCGGATCAAGGACCCGGCCACCGCCGGCTTCCGCAAGTTTTTGCAGCAGAAACAAGTTCGCGGCCGCACTGCTGAACTCCGGCGAGTAATTCACGCTCGCGCCCAACGCCATGCTACCGTTGCTCTCGATGTCCATGAGGTTGATCATGTATTCACCGACGTCCTTGGTATCGAAGTTTGCCTCGTATCGACCAGGGCCGGTCTGTTCCAAGTAGACGTCGGTGCGCTCGCCTGTCGGACTGACCACGATCGCTTTCAACGTCATGAAGTTCCGGAAATTTCCGTTCTCGTCCAACGCCTCGACACTCAAGCTGCCACGTCCGTCATCGACCGCGATCTCGGTCGTGAAGTCGGCGTTCTCCAAACGACGCAGCGACCAGTTCGCCATCTGCGCCCAGAACTGCCGGTAGCTCCCCCACCCCATCCAGTCGGCGGCCCACTTGCTCCGCGCATCGCTGGTGAACGCCACCACCCGCCCCAGCCCGAACTGCCAGTGCGCCAACAGCGGATCACCTTTCTCGGTGACCAACGGCATTTCGGCGCGGGGCTTGGATTCCGTGATCACGACGCCGCGCAGAATCGGATAGCTCGAACCCAGGCCGCGGATGAGTTCGCTGTTTTGAACGAGCTGCGGGGTGAACGGATCTTCTGAAATCGCCGACTTCAGGATGATCGCCGTTTCCTTGAGAAAAATCTGCGGCAGATCATCGGGCGAACGCACGTCCCAAAATCTTCCACCGCCCTCGTCAGCCATCCAGATCATGCGGTCCGGCATCACGTGACCGCCGATTTGAACGGTCGATACGGTGATCCGGTCTCCGACAATCGCCTGCATCAATTCCGGCGGCGGCGCATTCGGATCGCCGTCGCTGAACACGATCATGTGCTTTAGATTCGCCGTGGAATCTTTCAACGCCTGATGCGCCATGCCCATGACCTTGATGAAGCTCGGCATGTCGCCCGGATTCATCCCGGTGATCTTCTTGCCCAGCTCACGCTTGTCGCCGACCTCTTGAAGATCGAACAGCCACCGGTCCGTGCCGTCCCACAAAACGATCCCCATTTCATCGCGCGGCCCGAGCGCTTGCAACGCGGCGAACGCGACGTCGCGTCCCCACTGGTTGGCACCTGGAAATTCCGTGGCGTGCGAAACAATGACCAGCGCGCCCTTCGGCAAAACCTTCTTGCTGCTCAGCTCATTTGACACCGGCAGCATCCGGTCCATTGGTGTGTTCTTGTAAGCACCCGCCGTGTAGGAATTGTCACCGCCAATGCAGACCAGCCCGACGCCGAAATCCCGGACGGCGCTTTCGAGCAATTTCATCCGGTCGTTGCCCATGTCGCCGGCGGAAATGTTGCTCAGAAAAATCGTGTCGTAACTCTGCATCTCCGCGAGCGAATCGGTCATCGCGGCCGCCCGGCGGACGGTCACGTCGAGCTTGGAATTCTGCAGCGCGGCGATCAGTTCGGCATCGAGATCAGGCTCGGCGGAGACCAGCATCACGCGCGGTTCGCTGCGCACGTCGGTGAACGCGGTCGCGCGATTGTTCTGCGGCAATACATCTCCCGGCGCTTCGATCTGGACGCTGTATTTATAGAATCCGGGCGCTTCAAGATTCTGCGGAAACTCGAACAAATTTTTTCCCGCGGCCAGCATCACGGGTTGTTCGCCCAGAAACTCGTCGTTGCGAAACAGCTTCAACGTCGCTTCCTGGGCGGTGTCGGACTTCACGAAAATTCGTGCGGTAAACGGCTGCCCTTTCTTCACCTTGGCGGGCATTCCGAGTTTCTGAACGGACACGTCCTGAACACGCGACGCCGTCAGCGGCACCACATCAAGCGTCACGTCAAGCGGGCGTGCTGCAGTGATGGCCGCCATCGCGTCGCCAATGTTTTCGTTGCCATCACTGACCAACACCAGCTTCTTCTGGCCGGTCTCAGGGAAAGCAGCGGTGCCAAGACGGATTGCCGCGGAAATGTCGGTTCGTTTCTTGCCGACCACAGCGTTGATCTTCTGCAGGTCGACGGCGGAATTGGGATTGAACTCGATCGCCGCGTCTGTTCCGAAAACCAGCAGCCCGGCCTTGTCCTCCTTCTCCTTCACGGCGGAAACGCGGTTGATATAATCGAGGGCGAACTCGTTTTGGGAATTCGGAACGCTGTCCGATTGATCGAGGAGAAAAAAGACGTTCATGCCCTCCTGCGGCCGCAGCCACTGGAATCCGGCGACCGCAAAAATGAGCGCGATGGTGATGATCAACCGAAGCGCGAAAACGGACCAGCGGCGCCACGGATTGATCTGCACGTCCGACTTGATCGACAGCCAGACGACCCACGCCAACGCCGGGATCAGCAGGACAAGATAAAGCGGATGGGTGAATTGGAAGTTCACAACGACCTCCTCTCTCGATCAATCCTTGCCACATCTTTCCGTCGCCAGAATTTCTGCACGCGGTGGTTCATGCTGTCGGCCACGATCAGGTTTCCCTTGGAATCGAGCGTGATCGACCAGGGATTGCTGAACTGTCCGAGCTCGTAACCGGCTTCCCCGATGATTTCGATGGGCTGATCCTGGGTGTCGAAAATCTGGAGACGGCTGTTGCCGAATTCGCAGACGTACTGCCGGCCAGCCGCGTCGATTCGAATGTCGTAAGGATAGCTCATCTCTCCGGGTTGATTTCCGGCGCGACCATACTCACGGATAAACTCACCGTCAGCCGAAAAAATCTGGATCCGGTGATTGCACGAATCGGCCGCGTAGATCCGGCCGTTCGCGTCGACTGCCAGGCCTTCGACCCGGTTGAACTGGCCGGGGCCGGACCCCGGTTCGCCGATCGAAAAAATCACGTTCGTGCCGCCGGGCGAAAATTTCTGGATGCGTTCGGCAAAACTGTATTCGCTGATCCAGATCGCACCGTCCGGCGCGACGGCGATTCCGCGCGGGAAAACGAGTTGCCCGACCTTGGCCCCGTTTTCGCCCCATTGATGAAGCAGTTCGCCGGTCCGGCTGAAGTGGTTCACCCGCGTGTAGTGCGGTTCGATCAGGATGAGATTTCCGTCGAGCCCCGTACACATGCCCTTGGCTTTCCCCTTGTCGGTCTCCGGCATCTGCCAGCCGAGCAGGAACTCGCCGTCGGGAGAGAATTTCTGCACCCGGCCCGTGAGATCAACCACGTAAATATTGTCGTCGCCATCCACGCCGACGGAGCGCGGTTTGTTGAACTGACCGACTCCGCCGCCGCGTTCGCCAATCACGGTTACGTGCGAAAACAGTTTGCTGTCCAGCGAACGGCGGCGGTCGGTATCCGCCGGACCGCAACCCGCAACCATCAAGGCAATCAGCAGAAGTCCGGCGAATTGACGCGGATTCACACGGCCTCCTTTCGCAGACGTGCAGCTACGAAGCCGGCCGTCATTCCCAGAATCAGTGGGATGACCGCAATCAATAGCAGCAGCAGGCAGAGCGCGTTCACCTGTTCATTGTGACCGTAGTGCAACAGATTGAAAATCCTCAATGCGAGCGTCTCGCCGCCGGCCGGCACGATCAGGTTGATGGTTTCCACGTCCCACAAACAGAGCAGATAAATCACGTAGGCCAGCGCCAGCATTTGGGGGCGCACCAACGGCCAGTCCACCAGTGTCCAGCGTTGCCAACCGGACGCGCCGCCGAGCCGTCCGGCGTCCACGAGGTCGCGGTCCATTCCGCGACGAATCAACCGCGCGCCGTACCACGCGGGAGCAAAATAGCGGAGCGCCAATCCAATGAAAAGGACCGTCACGCCCGAATAGACCCCGCGGGTCGCGTTTCGGTTTAATAAAAAAATAAGCAGGATTCCGATCAGCACGCCCGGCAGGAAAAAGAACGGCCAACCGAGCGCGCCCCAACGGGATTTCGAAGTGACCCAGCCCAGCGACAACACGAGCAATGCCGATCCCGACGCGAGAATCAAACTGTGCCAGAACGCGCTTTGCCCCGCTGCGAATGCGGTCGACAAATGTTCCCACGTTCCCGAACTCAGAACGAGCTGCCCAAGCGGCAGCGCCAGCGCCAGCGCAATCAGCCCGACCGACACGCCGGTCGCCACCCAGCGAAGCGAGCCGATCAAACGCCTGAAGTTTTTGTGATCCCATTCGCGCAAACCCTGCGGCCATGAAATTGGTTTGCGAGCGAGAAGCGTGATTAGCAACAGCGGAAACACCAGCATCGGCCAGCTGAGTTTGAGCGCCTCCACGTAATTGAACGTGGTGTTGAATTGCACCCAGAGCTCCGCCGGATAAACCTTCACCTGAAGAATTGCCGGGATGGAAAACTGGTTCATCGCGAGCACAAAAATCAGCGCCGCGCTTTGGGCCCACGCAACCTGTGAACCCGGCAGCAGCAGATGTTTGAAGAACGGCAGGCCCGTCAATTCCGGATCAATTTCCGACAGCTCAGGATCAAGTTGCCGCCAGGACGAATAAACCAGCAGCGTCGTGATCGGCCAGTGCATCAGCGCGAGCAGCGCAACGGTTCCGGCAAGCGAGTACAGTTCAAACGGCAACCAAAGATGAAGGGAACCGGTCCTGCCAAACAGATCGATCCACGAATTGACGATCAGGAACGGTGGCAGCACGAGCACGACAACCGTGACGATTAACAGGCATCGGCGCATCGCCGACGCGGAACAGGAAATCCACATCGCCATCATCTGTCCGAGAACCAACGACAAAAACGTCGAGATGCACGCGACAAAGAGACTGTTCTGGAGCAATGACCAATTCACTGTGATGGGCGGCATGGTCATTGGTCGGTCGAGGCGGAGTCAATGCAGATATCGAGGAACCGGGCAATTGATTGCGACAACGCCACTACTTACGCGAATTGCACGAATGATCACGAATTACCCGGGACTGGTGGTGGGGCGAGTTCTCCGAACGAGCCTTCGGCGAATCCAAATACGCTCCGCACGCCCTGAAGAGTTCGGAGCCACCAACACGCTCAAAGGCCGTCTCGGAGAGACGGCCCCACCTCCCACCTCCCACCTCCCGCCGCCAGCGAGCACGAGCGGAAACTGCCCGGACCCAATCCAACTCCTCCTCGTGGTCGTCCTCGCCCTCGATTTGGCGAGGACGACCACGAGGAGGAGAACGACCACGATTTTGAAATCACGCGTTTCCGGCCAGACGCTAATTAGGGAACCGCCGCGCCGCGTCCGCCCACTCGAGGCCTCCAATCTCACGCGAACGCGGGGCTGGCCCATTCTGGTCTGAAACCTCATGGTCGCCACGGAATCAATTGTTCGCCCGGACGCGCTGCGGGCTTCCGGGGTCAGACAAGCAATCGTTGGCGGTCGCCATCACAGATCAAGCACGATGAATCTCCAACCCATCATCATCTCACTTGAAACCGGTTTGATCCGCACGCTCGCAACGGTCGCCTGCCTGTTCTACGTTTCCCCCGTTCATGCCGCCTCCGCAGGAACTAATTTTCCATACACGGTGCAGCATTGGGGCAGCGAGCAGGGATTGCCGGTCGGCCCCGGTTCGACCGTGTTGCAGACCCGGGAAGGCCATCTCTGGTTCGGCACCGAGGAAGGATTGGGAAAGTTCAACGGAGCAACCTGCCAGGTGTTTGATTCATTCAACACGCCCGAGATGAAGGGCAACGCAGCGCGCGTCCTGTTTGAGGATCGGGAGGGCAATCTTTGGATTGGCAATGGCAACAAGGGGCTTCTCCGCTTTCGCGACGGTGTGTTCACGCACTTCGGACAGGAGTCCGGATTGTCGAACGGGTCGGTGTCCGGCATTGCGCAGGATTCGGGTGGAACACTCTGGGTGGGCACGGACGGAGGCGGCCTGTTTCGATTCGAGAATGAAAAATGCGTGGCCGTCGCCATTCCTGAAGCGGACCAAAGTTCGTTCATCAACAGCCTTGCCTGCACTCCGGACGGTTCCGTGTGGGTCGGAAATCAGGCCGGGTTACACCGGGTCAAGAATACCGGGAGCGAATGGTTCAATCTGAAAAACATCCACGCCCTCCACGTGGATGAGCGGGGACAGTTGTGGATCGGCGGAAATGGAATTCTGGCGCGGGTCGTGGACGGGCAACCGGTGCTGGAAGCGTGGGACGACCGTTGGGAGAGAATCGACGGTATCGCGACGAGTCCCGACGGTGTGTTGTGGCTGGCAACCCCGCACGGAATCTTCCGCCGGAGCGATAACGAAACGGCGCGTTACCGGACGGAAGACGGCCTCTCAGGAGAGTTGTTCACGAACCTCATGGTGGACCGTGAAGGCAGTGTGTGGATCTGCAGCAACGCCAGCGGCATTGATCAGCTGAAACCCTCACGCTTTCGGGTGATTGGAACCGGACAGGGATTGAGTCATCCGACAGTCACCTCCATTTTGGAGGCTGCGGACGGTGCCATGTGGATCGCGACCGAGAACGGTTTGAACCGTTTTTTGGACGGAGAGATGACCGTTTTCGGACAGGATGAGGGCCTTTCGTGGAACATGATTTTCACGGTCGCCGAAGAAGCGGACGGCACCATCTGGGCGGGCGCCTGGAAAGGGTTGAACCGGTTGCAGAATGGCAACATCACGCAGTACGGGGTTGAAGACGGCCTGCCGGGCAACACCATCTGGTGCTCCTATCGCGATCCCGACGGAACCGTCTGGTTCGGAACGGCCAAGGGGGTGGTTGCACGCCGGAACGCCGCCTTTACGACATTGAACCACGCCAACTCCGGACTCTCGCACGACGACGTCCGGTGCCTGTTGCGCGATCGGCAGGGCCGTTTCTGGGTGGGTACTTCGTACGGCCTGAATCTTTTGCAGGACGGGCGGTTTCAGAATTTTTTCGAAGCCGCGAAAGATCAGCCGTTCAATATTATCCTGACTCTTCACGAAGATGCCGGGGGCGGTGTCTGGTTCGGCACGCAGGGGAACGGACTGTTCGTCTATCGCGACGGCCGCTTCACGCGTTTCACCACCGCTGGCGGATTGTTTGACAACACGGTTTTCAAGATCCTGGAAGATGATTCCAACAACCTCTGGCTGACCAGCAACCGCGGTTTGTTCCAGGTCAGCCGCAAGCAGCTGGAGGCCGTGGCTCGCGGTGAAATGGGCCGGGTGACGGGACGCATTTTTGGCCGGCAGGACGGTCTCCCGTCGTCGGAGTTCAACGGGACCATCCAACCCAACAGTTGGAAGACGCGCGACGGCCAGCTCTGGTTTGGAAGCATGGCCGGCGCCGTCATCGTGGACCCCGGACAGATGTTTACGAATCTGGTGCCGCCCAAGGTCAGCATCGAATCGGTCACGCTGGACGGCCAGCCCGGGAGGGTTCAATCGGACACCATCGTGGTACCGCCGGGTATCGAGCGCATCCGCTTCGATTATTCGGTCTTGAGCTATATCTCTCCCGGTGCGCTGAAATCCCGCTACCAGTTGGAAGGATTTGACCGAACGTGGGTCACCAACACCGCAAATCACGAGGCGCAGTTCACAAAACTGGAACCGGGGAACTACCGCTTTCACATTGCCGCCGCGAATGGAGACGGGATCTGGAATGAAGAAGGAGTGTCCGTGGCGATGATCGTGCAACCCTTTTTCTGGCAGCGGAGTTGGTTTCAGTTTGCAGCCGGTTTGCTGGCCGTAACCGCGCTTGTCTGGGTGGTTCGCATCTGGACCGCGCACAGCCATCGCCTGGCCCTGGAAAGCCTTGAACGAAAACATACGCTGGAGCGCGAGCGGACGCGCATTTCAACCGATCTGCATGATGACGTCGGGAGCAACCTCGGCAGCATCTCGTTGCTCAGCCGCAGCGTGCAACGAAGGGCCGGTGACGCGTTTGCGACGGATCTGGGCGAGATCTCCCGGCTGGCCCAGGAAACGTCGGATGCGATGCGCGACATCGTCTGGTTCATCAATCCCAACGAGGACACCGTCGAAAAAATGTCGCTCCGCATGAAAGACACGGCGGCCGTTTTGTTGGGCGGCGGAAAGTTTGTTTTTAAAACGGCGGATCTGTCCGCGACCACGCGGTTGAGCCCGCAGTTTAAGAGGCAGTTTTTTCTCATCTTCAAAGAGAGCCTGCACAACGTCAGCAAGCACGCCAACGCCACCAAGGTCGTGATCCGATTATCGGTCAGCTCCGGACAATTGATTCTTGAAGTGCAGGACGACGGTTGCGGTTTGCGTGAACCGGAGAACAATCGCGGCAACGGACTGGCCAGCATGCGTCGTCGAGCAGCCGATCAGCAATGGAAGTTTGAAATCAAGAGCAGATCCGAAGGCGGGACGCTTGTCCGGTTGGAAGCACGGCTTGAATGGACGGCGGAACCGTAGGATTGAACCAGCCTGCAAAGCCCATCGCCGGACCGCACGGAGTGACGGTTCCTACCGCCCCTCAGGCACGTCGTCACTGCAAGTTACAATCTGCGTGAACCTCGAACGGTAGGGCGCGTCGCTCCGCGCGCGCCGTTGGACCAGGCCGCAAACCGTCGCACCCGCGAATGGGCGATCCCTTATCAATCCTCTCCCGTGTTTGCGTGATGACGGTGCCGCCCGATTCAGTCTAGGATGGCTCCACACCAATGCCTGACACTTTGAAAAAAATATCGATCTGGATTGTTGAAGACAACGTGGCGTATGCCCGTACGGTCGGCGGCTTGATCAACGACCTGCCCAATTTTCGATGCCCGCATACCTTCACCAATTGCGAAGAGGCCCTGGCCGCCATGCGCCGATCAGCAGACCTTCCCGGCATCATTCTGCTGGACGTGGGCTTGCCCGGCATGAGCGGCCTCGAAGGCATCCGTCATTTCAAGGAGGTATCGCCGAACACACCGATCATCATCCTGACCGTTTTTGATGATCGTGAAAAAGTCTTCAACGCAATCTGCGCGGGCGCTTCCGGCTATCTGTTGAAGACCGCACCGGAGGAGAAGATCGCCGAAGCCCTTCAGGAAGTGTTGAACGGCGGTGCGCCGATGACCGCCAGCATCGCGCAGAAGGTGCTCGAACGGTTTTCCCAACTGGCCACACCGAAAGGCGAATACGGACTTACCTCCCGCGAGCGCGAAGTCTTGGAACTCATGGTGGAAGGTTTGATCAAAAAAGAAATCGCCGACCGACTGTCGTTGAGCTTCCACACCGTGGATACGCATCTGCGGAACATCTACGGCAAGCTGCACGTGCGGAACCGCACCGAAGCCGTCGGCAAGGCGTTGAACGAACGGCTTCTTTAGCGCGCTTTCAGAAATTCTGTGGTGCTGTTCCAGGTGGCCGCGTTGTTGAGACCGTGCCGATGCTGGCGACATGTGGAACGGAGCGCGGGTGGTCTTCGACACACCCGCGCTCCGGGGAAACACTCCGCCTCGGTTGCTCCACAGAATGACGTTGCCGACCATTCCTCCGGGCTACGTAATTTCTTCAACCGCTCGAGCTGGATCGGAGACCGGGAAAAACAGATTGGCTTGGAATCCGTCCTTGCCAGAAACGCGCCCGTTCGGTTTCCTGACTTCATTGAAAAGCGGTGTTTGGAAAAATCAACGGTGTACGACGTCGTGTACACCTCATCACATATCAATACTGTCGGATAGAAGTTTAATCGAACCATGCGCAGACGAAAGGCCATCATTTCCTGCCTTGCGATTGCTGTGGTTTTGGGTGTGCTTTTGGTTTTGTGGGCTCGTTCGCCCAAGGGTCGGATTCTCGGCGACTCACGATTCCATGTCACTCAGGAGATCGCCGGCGGTCGGCTGGGGTTTTATGCGCCCCATGATGCCCACTTTATAGTTCGTGAATTCGCCTCGGAATGGAACGCCATTTGGAAACGGCCCATTGATGGTGACGAAGTGCGCTTTCCGCCGACAATGATACAGGCCTGTAGCATTGCCGGACTTCTCTCACAGGCGACCCGCATGACCGGCGTCCGTTATGCCATCGCCCGGCCGGTGGTCGAGGGTGCTGGATCGGTCGAGTTCGGGCATACCAATTCATTGGATGCCGAAGAATGGGTCGCGGCCTTCAAGGAGGCGCTGCAATCGGGCAAACCGGAATGGATCAATGATATCAACTCTAGATTTAGCCGGACGAACCCACGGAAGGAGAACCTCGTGATCATAACGAACTCACCGGACTTGATTCTCATTGTGCCGCTCGAATGGTCGGCGGAGTTCCAGCCGTCCAAATGACTGAACGTGGATTCGCTTTGCTCCACCATAACTGCTGGCGCTCTCACCGAGTGGCTTTTTGAAGGCACCGCCCTTTTCGTGATCTCCCAAAAGGGCGCACGATTCTACCAGTGCCTCCACCCCCTTCCCGCGAACGCGTGATTGTCGGGACCTTCGCAAATGCGGTTTAGTGGAAAACGCAATGAATACGTGGACCGTTTTCTCCGAACGCAATCATTGTCCGAGCCTATGAAACATCGAAACCAACTTGCCTGCGGTCTCGCCCTCATTCTCCTTTCTGGAACGTTCCCCGCCGCCGCCCAATCGACGGAGTTGCTCGAACTGCAAACCATGGTCGCCGGTTCGGGCGGTCCCGCGCAGTTTATCTTTTCGGATCACGGCACCGGTGCCTCGGGCTACTCGGTGCGTTCGGCGGCTGCGCTGGGCGAGCCTGTTGTTTGGGAACCGGAACCCGGCGCAGTCGTGACGCCGCTGGGCAACGGCCGGTATCAGGTGACGGTTGTGCAAGGTTCGCCGGACCGGTTCTACAGTGTGACCGGTGCCAACGGAAATGCCGACCCCATCGAGATCAGTTTTCCTTCGACCTCGCTGGAAATCAATGAAGGCGACTCGGCGTCGCTGACCGTCAATTTCAGCCGGGCCTATTTCGGCACCATTCGATATTCCATCGGTGGGACAACCTCCCCGGTGGATCACCCCGGATTGAACGGCGAGGTTGAGGTGAACGGAGCGACGTCCGTTGTGATACCCATCGAGCTTGCTGACAACGATGCCATCAGCCAGTTGAAACAACTGGTGCTCACGCTCGAAGCAGGGTCAGGGGCGGTCGTGAACTCTTCGTATGAAAGCACGGTTACCATCGTCGACAACGACGCGGACTGGCGGGGCACGTTCATCGATGCGGACGCGGCCGTCGGCTTTGTGCTCCGCATTCTGCAATCAGACGGACCGGTCACCGCCACGTTGGTGAGTGACGGTGTCGGGCTGATTCCGGTGGGCGAACACAACGCGGTAATCACCTTTTCCACCGATGTCTTTTCCAGCACGACCTCGCCGGTTGACATGGATACGGACAACACGTTTCAGAACCTGCCCGCCAGGCTCAAGCTGGGGCTGAGCGCGGCGAACGGCCAGAGCGGTCAGGAGGTCACTCCCACCCGGGTGAACGGCGCGGCGTCACTGATCATCGAGTATCCGGGCCGGTCCCACCTCAACCGCACGAACGTCGGCACGTTTGTGTTGTTCAAACCGCCGGTCGCGCCGTCCACGAACAAGGTTCAACTCGTCAACGCGCAATAATCGAAAGGAGCAAAACGAAATGAAGACACTCAATTGCAATTCGATCCGGACCGGCGCGGGCATAAATTTTTATCAGCGCACGATTCTGTTGGCGGCAGCTGCGGTGCTCGGTTGCCTGACACTTCAGGCACAGCCTTATCCCGCAGAGCTTCTCAAGGAAAAGGCCGCGTTCAACAACACGGCACCCGACGCGATTGGCGCCGGTCAAAGCGCGGCAATCGAAGGTGAATACGCGGTGGTGGCCGGCAACAAACGGCTCGACGGCTACCGGCTGGTCAACGGCGAATGGGAATTCCAGGGGGGCTCTGATTTTACATGGCAGGCTGCCGAGGATTCACTGGCCGCGCACAACGGAACCATTACTGCGGGACAGGCCACCGGCAATGGTGCCGTTTATGTTTTCCAGGCGAAAGGTGATGAACAGTCCGCGTTGAACGGCTGGAACGTGACCGATACGAGCCAGGTTTCAGGCTCCACGTTCGGGTATCTCCTGCCATTCACTCCGGAACAACTTGATCTCGCGACCAACGAAGTTTGGACGCTGACAGTGGTCTCCCGGATGAACGATAATTTCGGTGATTCCGCTTCGCTGTATTTTGATTTCGCCGATACCAACGACCGGAGGTTCCTGATCTTTTTTGATCTCGATGACAACAAGGATCTGACGGTTCAACTGTCCGGACTGGAGACCCTGACCCTGACCACCAACGGTGCCGGGTGGGGCGCCTACCACACGCATCAGATCATCTTCGATCCAGTGACGCAAACGGCGGACTACCATTTCGACGGCGTGAAAATGAATTCAGCGCCGTGGAGCCCCACGGCGGTCGCCGGATTGAACGGGCTCCGGTTTGGCGCGGGGTCCAGCGGAGGCCGGGGCAGCGTGACCTACAACAAGGTCGAATTCCTCGTGCATGAGGGCAACCAGATCCTGGCCTCCTACGATGCGGGCGACGCCGGCAACCCGGCCGATCCCGATCCGGTGGACCAGGGATGGAATGCGTTCGGCACCGGCACCGGCGTCTCGACGCGCGCCGTGCAGGCCGAGCTGGTTTCGATCTGGCCGTTGACGGGCGTTGCCCGGGCCGCCGACGACTCTTCGGGAGCAAACTTCGGTGCCAGCGTGGACATCAGCGGCGACACGATGGTCGTGGGGGCGTATGGCGACAATGACTATTCCGGTGCCGCGTATGTCTTCACCCGCGATGGAGATGCCTGGAACCAGCAGCAGAAATTGACGGCGGCGGTGCCCCGATCAAACAACTACTACGGCTACAACGTGGCGATCGACGGGGATAACATCGTGGTCGGGTCGCTGTATTACGAAAGTCTGGCGGACCCGACGTCGGGCCTTGCTTTTGTCTGGGTCCGCGACGGGGCCACATGGTCGCAGCAGGATGTGTTGAATCCGGCGACGGCGACCAGTCCGAGCCAGTACATGTCCGTTCAAGGAGTGGACGTCAGCGGCGACCTGGCCATAGTTGGAACTCCCTCCGGAGGCAGCCAGCGCGCCGGGGCGGTATCTGTCTTTCGGCGGACGGGAACCGCCTGGGCGAAAGAATCGGTTCTGAATCCCGGTTCAAATTACGCGACGGTGGCCAACTTCGGAGGCAAGGTCGCCATTCACGATGGAACTGTATTCGCCGGATTCAATCGAAGCTCGGAAACCGGGATCAATCCACAGCGTTACTTTGCTTCCTACCTGGCATTCTCGAAAGATGGCGCGGACGGTTGGGTGCCGATGGTCCAGCATGATTATGAAGTCGAAAGCATCTACAACAGCGTAACGGGCATCGGCTTCGACGGCGTGCATCTCATCATAAGCTTTTACGTTTCCCCCAATGACGATGTCGAGCCAGTGCATGTGTGGGCGCTCGATTATTCGGATGCCGGTGCGGTGGCGCAGTTTGTCCGCAAGCTGACCGACTACACGGCGGCGAAGGATTCGGGCAATCTTAACAAGGACTCCGCCGCGTTCCGCTACAAGGATTTGCTCTATGGAAAAGAGGATTTGAAAATGCGTTCCCGCACCGAGCTGATGAACACCCTCTATGGTGAAGCGGAACGTGCGCGGGCGGCTTATGCCGAGTCGGAACTGGCCAAGGGACTGGTGCCAAATCCGGATGACGTCGGACTTCGCGACCTGATGCTCGACATCTACTACGATCGGACGGTGGCGGAAACAATCCTCGGCAAGGATCTTCTGGCGACGGCAGAGAAAGCCCATTTCGGCGGGCTCATCGGGATCGATCCACCGCTGAACGGATTCGTGATCGACCAGGAGATTCCGCCGTATCAACAGGCGCTCGCCAAACAGCGTGAGACGGTTGACGGCTTGCTCAGTTTGCTGGGAGAGGACTTCGGCGCGGCAGTTGATCCGCCGCTGGGCTATCAGATGTTTCGCGACCGGGTCCCGTTCCGCGCGTTGATGAGCGCGCGCTACACGAACGAGCTCGGGGATTCCGTTTCCGTTTCAAGCGAGGAAATACTGTTCACCGGTTACAAGGATGCGGTGCTGGCGTTTGATCAGTTGCGGGACTATGGACAGACGGCCGCCACGGTCGGTAAGTTGATGATTGCCCGGGACAATCCGGCGGCCGGCAATCAGATGAGCGACCGCGACCAGGTGAGGGCGTTGATCACCGGCGCGCAGCAGTATCTTTACGTCCACGGCCATCTGGTGAAGGACCTGTTTCCCAACCTGCCCCCGCCCGGTGACGAGTCAGGGCTGGCGGAAGCCATCGCCGGATGGGAAGGCAGCCTCACCGATCTCGAAGGCCTCCAGCAATTGCTGGCCGGCGACGCGAATGTCCTGGGATTCGCCTCCGACTTCATGATGTACATCCAAAACTTCGGAACGCAGACCACGCCGGAGTTTCATTCCTACGACATCTTTCGCGAACGACTCGATCCCGCGCGTTCAAACTCCGCGCTCAAGTTGGGGCTCGACGATCTTCAGGCCGCGCAGGATTCCTATCTCTCGTTCCGCGGGTTTGAAGATCAACTGGCCGCCAATTTCAGCGGTTCCTCGATCACCTACCGGGACCGGCTGCGCGACATCGTCGGCGTGTTTCCCGACTCACCCGACTACGGCGACGATCCAACGCGGCATCCGGGCAGCGAACTGGAACAACAGTATCGGAGCATCCAGGCCGCGAGGTTGAGAATTCTGAAGAACAAAACGGAGATCCAGAATGTGCGGAAGCAGGTGCGGATCGAACGTGACCGGGCCGCCAACGCCTCCGAAGTTTACATCCGTTACGGCAACGAACGGGCAAGCATCGAGCAAAAGATCGGGGAGATCGAGGCCACCCAGGCCACCGCCGATCAGCTGACGGACTACTTCAACCCGGCGAATTTGATCAGCGGTGCGTCCATCGCCATCGCGTTCAATTTCGGAGTGCAGACCATCACCGAGCTGGACAAGGCGCAGTTGAACGCGCAGAAGGAACGGCTGGCGGCAATGGAAAGTGCGGAGATCGACGGCGTCAATTCCGACGCCATGATCAAGAACCTCCTGCTGCAACTGAACACACTTGCCGTCGATTCCATGGAGGCGGCGCTGTTGCTCACCCAGGAGGCCAACCGGTTCGCCGGACTTTACCGTGAGAAGAGGGATCTCGAACGCGAAATCGCGGAGCAGGACGAAGCTCTCGCCGCCCGTTTTTTTGCCGACCCCATTCACCGGCAGGTCATGCAGACGAACATGCTTAGTGCGGAAATCTCGTTTCAGACCGCACAAAAATGGCTGTACTTCACGGTCCGGGCGTTGCAGTACAAACACAACATCCCGTTCATTTACGAGCAATACACGCCGGAATCCATTTTCAAACTTCGCAACGCCCGGGAGCTGGAAGATTTTTACTTCGCGATGGACCAGTTCGATCAACTGAAGAACCTGGGAGACCCCGAGCGCCGCGACATGTTTTCCGTGCGCGAGGATTTCTTCGGTTATGTGAAAACGAACCGCTTCGGTCAGGCGCTCCTTTACCCCGATCCCGTCACCGGTCAGCAGGTCTCCGCCGTGGCCGCGTTCCGCAGCCGCTTGCATCAACTTCAGGACGGCCAGGGAACCGTCGGGCTGAACTTCAGCACCGTGCGCCAGAAGGCGGGCGGCTTTTTCTTCCAGGGTCCCAACTACGATCCGGACGGCAATCCCATCCCCAGCACCGGACGTTACCTGGACAAGATCCGCTCGATCAGCATCCGTCTGCCGGGCAATCACACGCTGGGTCAGGCCCAGATTTCCGGCAACCTCACCTACGGCGGAACCAGCTTCATCCGTAATGCGCAGGTTGGCACACTGGACCCCGGGCGACCGGATCAGCTCGTTGGTGAAATGACACCCTACAGCACGCGGGTCTGGTTCTTTGACACGGCCGGCGGATTGAACCGCTGGAACTTCAAGGAGAACCTCAAGGTCAACGGGGTGGCATTGGACGTCATCGCGGACAACGGTTCCGTTCCTGCCGCCGGCGAGATCGTGGAATTTAAGGAACGCAGCGTTGCGGCCACCGGTTGGGTGTTGGAGATTCCCACCATCTCCGTCGGCACACTCGTGATGGACGTCGATGAACTGAACGACATCGAGCTCCACTTCTGGCACTACAGCGCGTCTCGCTGAACAGCCAGTCAAGGCAGCCCGGAAAAGTGTTATCCAACCGACAGTGCGACCCAGCACATTTCCAGCGACGCGGACGGGGTGTTTGAAAGTGTGGGGCAAGGTGGAGTGAGTTCTCCGAACGAACTTTGAGCGCAGGGGGGCGTGCTCAATTCTCCGGCCTTCTCTCGCCCGTGCCCCAAGCCCTCCGGCGGTTCGCCGCCTTCTGCCATGCGGAACGGAACAGGATTAAGAGATTCCCCCAAGACATCGCAGGCTCGTTCGGAGGCCGAAGGTCGGCTTCCGTCGCCCCACCTTTCGGCATCCGGTTGACTCCCACATTCAAACGCACCCGACGCGGACGGATTCCTTGCACCGCGCGAACTCGTGTGATATCCGCCTTGCCCGGCCGCCGACCGGTCCCTCTATTTCTCCTACAGTAGAAAACGGGAGGATGAAATCCGGGGTTTCATGAGCGAGGTGGTGAAGGCGAAACTCGAGTTCATCCGGAAGCGGGCGCTGGTCAGCATCCGTGTGAACGACGAGAGCGATGCGCAGAACTATCTGAAGCATCTCCGGGCGAACAACATCATTTCGGACGACGACTACTCCAACTTGAAACGCGACATCGACAACCACGTCGGCTCGTCCAAGGGCTTCGGTTTCTCAGGCTGACCCGGCGGAACGGGGTCATCGTTTCAAGCGGTAAAAAACACCGTCGTTGTCCGCGTCACCGATGACGAAATGTTCCGTGGCCGAGGTGGAAACCTGAAATCCACCACCCACGCCCCAGTCCGGCAAAATGATCGAGAGAGAACGTTGTAACGAGTAACCACGCGCGGAAAGAGGCCAGGCAATGATATGCTGGTTGTCCGGAAGCCGGCTGACACGAAGGCGCGGCGGCTCAAACACACCAAATCGTTCGAGCAGTACATCGTATCGGCCGGTGCCCGAATAGGTCAGTTGAAATTCGTTTACTTCTTCGGCGGCGACTCCAAACAACCACGCCCCCTCGGGAGCGTCCCGGAAGGTTGCCCCGGCGGATGTGGCTGCCGAAATCAGCGTGTACATATTGGTTTCGTCCGTGTTCGTGTAAATGAATTCCAGCCGGCAGTTCCCCAGATCCAGCGCGCCTGTTTCGATCATCGAAGCAGCCGGACCATCGAGCACGAAACTCATCGATGAATCCTGGTTCAGCGAACACGACTCCAGAATCCGCAGTTTGCCCGGTCCGGGAAAAACCGTCGCCGCCGTGGCGACCAGACTTTTCGCGACACCGCCCCCACGCAGGGACGTGCCCGGATCCAGCACGACCGCCGCGTTGCTGGCGCTGCCGAAAAGCCGCAACGTCGTGTTTCCGGTCGTATGGATCACCCCCTCGAACGGATTGTGGCCGGTCAGTTCCAGCCCGCCGTAATCCCCGCCGAGCCGCAGCCCGCCGGTCCCGGTCACGACGCCGGAAAATGAGGACGTAAAACGATCAAGGGTCAGCACCAGTTCCGCCGCGTTTAGATTGATCACGCCGTCTCCCCGGATGTTGGCGACTGCGACGCTGATGCCCAGTGAATCAACCGGGCCCTTCAAGTCCATGACCCCCGAACGATTGATCGTGACCGCCAGCTGGTCATTGACACGCTGCGTACCGTCCCAGCGGACCCGGGCGGTTCCAGGTGGATCGGTGTCATTACCGATCGTGAGGCTTCCGCTCAGATAATCATGCGGTGTTTCGTTCGGAATGATCAAAGTGCCTCCCTCCACGAAGATTTTTCCCATCATCAAGCCGCTCCCGTTAAACGTAACCACTCCGGACTGGGTCTTGGTCACAGATGCGCCAAGTGGAGAAATCAGTCGCCCTGTGATCAGGATGGTCGAACTCGTGTTAAGCAGGAGAGGGTTTGTTCCCACTTCAAATCTTCCAGCAATCTCCAAATGGCCGAAGTAGCCATAATTGCTGACTCCATATGGAGGATACAAAGGGTTGATATTGACGTCGCACTCGATGCGGATCGTGGCCCGGCTGTACAGGCTCTGAATGCCACCCTGAAGAAAAAGCGGGCGCCCCCGGAGCGTATAGTTGTATCCCTTGAAGATGATGGACCGCATGCTGAATGATGGCCGACCCTCCCCGTCCAGATCGTTGATGACCGTCGTGAACCTCGCGTCGTCCGGAAATTCGATTGAATCACCGGCGACTGGAACAATTCCACCGACCCAGTTGGCAGGGTTGTTCAGATACGGAGTGTTGCTTCCGGACCAGATCCGGGTCGCAGCCGTTCCCTTCTCAACGCAACAAGCAAACACAATGAAGGCGAGAGCCAATCGAATCATCCCGGAGTTCCCGATTGTCCACTTCAAAAACGGAGTGGTGGTGCCGGCGGAGGCAAAGTGCCGGGGGCATCCTGCCTCCGGCGATTTCGTGGCCGCAACTATTCCAGCAAGCTGCTGGAAACACTTTTCTGACGCGCTCGTGAATTCCCAGGGCTTTTTGTTTTTGTTGGAACTTCCGGAGGCGTCCGCCATCATACCGTCTTTCCATGAGCCGACGCCTGACCAACACTGCAAAAGACCGGATCGAGAAAAGCGTACCCTTCGGTCTGACGGCGACCAAGCCGCGCCACTTCCGCGACATGTTCAAGATCGCCTGGCAAAACCGCGACAATCTCGGCTACGCCTGGAAAGTGCTGAGCCGCGGCGTTTGCGACGGCTGCGCACTCGGCGTCGCCGGTTTTCACGACTGGACGATCGACGGCGTTCACCTGTGCATGACGCGGTTGAACCTGCTTCGCCTGAACACCATGCGCGCATTTAAACCGGAGCTGGTGAAAGACCTCGGGGCCTTGAGAAACAAGTCGAACGCCGAACTGCGCGAACTGGGTCGCATCCCCTGCCCGCTTCTGCGCAAAAAAGGCGACGACGGGTTTCAACCAATCTCATGGGACGATGCCATCCGACGCATCGCCGACCGCATCAAAGCCAGCGACGCGAGTCGCATCGCGTTTTTTCTCACGTCACGCGGGATCACGAATGAGGTGTACTACGTCGCCCAAAAAGCGGCGAGGTTTCTCGGCACCAACAACGTCGACAACGCCGCCCGCCTCTGCCATTCGCCGAGCACGGGAGCGATGAAGTATGCGCTCGGAGTTGCCGCCAGCACGTGCAGTTACAAGGACTGGTTCGGCACTGACTTGTTGATCTTCTTCGGATCGAATCCCGCCAACGACCAACCGGTCACCACGAAATATTTGCACGAGGCCAAACGCCACGGCACGAAGGTCGTGATGATAAATCCATATCTCGAACCCGGTATGCGGCGTTACTGGGTTCCCAGCAACACCGCTAGCGCACTGTTCGGAACGGACATTGCTGACTACTGGTTTCCCGTTTCGCAGGGCGGCGACATCCCGTTTCTTTACGGTGTGTTGAAAATCTTGATCGAACGCAACTGGCTGGACGAAAAATTTATACGCGAGCGCACCAGCGAATTCGAGAATCTCAAGGAACGAGTCGGCGAACTTTTACTCGAGGACATGGCTGGCCAGTCGGGAATGACCGTTGCTGATCTTGAAGAGTTCGCCGCGCTGATCCGTGATGCCAAGTCGGCCGTACTCATCTGGAGCATGGGCATCACCCAGCACACGTATGGGGGCGATGCGGTGTCGATGATTTTGAATCTCGGCCTGTCGCAGGGGTATCTCGGTCGCGACAAATGCGGGCTGATGCCCATCCGCGGTCACAGCGGCGTTCAGGGCGGCGCAGAAATGGGTGCTTACGCAACGGCGTTTCCCGGCGGGAAACCGATCAACGCCGACAATGCAACCGCGCTCGAGGCACACTACGAATTTCCCGTTCCGACCGGGCCCGGTCTGACCAGCACGGAGATGGTCGAGGCGGGAGCGCGCGGTGAGCTCGACATGTTGTACTGCCTCGGCGGGAATTTTCTCCGCACATTGCCCGATCCGGACGCGGTCGTTGCGGCGCTGAAAGGCATTCCTCTGCGCGTCCATCAGGACATCATTCTTACCGACCAGATGTTCATCGAACCGAACGAGGAAGTGATTCTGCTGCCGGCGAAAACGCGTTACGAACAGGACGATGGCGGCACGGAAACGACCACCGAACGCCGGATCATTTTCTCCCCGGAACTGCCGCGTAGTGAAGATGAAATCGGTTCAGCGCGCGCCGAATGGAAAATCCTTCGTGACATCGCCATCGCCGTAAAACAGGACGCGGCGCACAAGTTGAAATGTGAAACCGGTCAAGCCATCCGCGATGAAATCGCCAGGGTGGTGCCGTTCTATGACGGGGTTCAAAAGCTGACGAAGAGCGGCGAACAGTTTCAATACGGCGGCCCGCATCTTTGCGAGAGCGGTCACTGTCAAACGCCGGATGGGAAGGCGCATTTCCGGGTTGTTGATCTGCCGAAGGAGATCCCGGGCGAAGGCGAGTTCATGGTCAGCACGCGTCGCGGCAAGCAGTTCAATACTTTGATCTACGCCGAGACCGATCCGCTCACCGGCGCCGACCGCGATGCGGTGTTCATCAACTCTCAGGACGCCACCGAGCTGGGCTTGATTCGGAATGACCGGATCGTGTTGACGAACAATCAGGGAACTTACACCGGCCGGGTTTTCCCCTGCGCCATCGCACGGCGCAACCTCCAGGTCCACTGGCCCGAAGGCAACGTCCTGCTGGCCGGCGGAAAAGTGGATTCGTTGGGAGGCGTGCCCGATTACAACGCAATGGTCAGGATTGAAAATTAGCAGGCCGCCTTCGGTGGGCGAAACGGCCTGAAAGCGAAAGACCAAAGTTCGTTCGGAAGAAGACGCTATTCGACGCGGATCTGAGTCTGTTGTCGCGGACTCCGGCACTGGCGAATGAGCGAAGGCGGCATCTGGGGAATGTCAGCCACACCGAACCCATTCACTTTCACCTCGGAGAATTCCAACGCGAGTTCCACCATCATGCGGAATGTTTTTGCGCTGTAATCGGACCGGGCAATATCGTGGAAATAAATACCCTCTTTTTCAACCCTTGCCTCGAAATGAGGGCTGCCATCACGGGCACTTGGCCGGTCAGGAAATTTGCGGAGGTACATTTGTAGCTCCCCTAAATCAAAGCTCTCGAACACAATAAGAAACTCAAAGCCCGGGGACATGGGTATGGGTTATAAATTCAATTTTCGACTATGGCCAGCGAAACTTTTCCAAATCAGCGTTTGACCGAAAACCCCGCAGCTTTGATCTGTTCCAACTGTTCGGACATCTGCTTTATCCGGTCCGGGAACTGGGTCGCGAGGTTGTCAGTTTCACCCGGATCCTTGCTCAAATCGTAGAGTTGCGGCTGAGGATCATTGCCGAGTTCCGTGTTCGTTTGTTTGTTGATTTTTGCAGCGTTCGACGGCGGGATGTATTTCCATTTTCCCACACGCAAAGACGTCCTTCCCGCGTGTTCCACCAGATGATCGCGCCCCGTTTCGGAATCACCCAACAACGCCGCAGAAATATCATAACTATCCGGCGCGGCACCTTCGGCCAGCGATTGATTCGTCAACTTCGCGAGACTTGCCGGCAAATCGACCTGGCAGATGAGCGCATCGCTGACACCGGGCTTGATTTGCTGTGGCCAACGCACGATCCACGGCACCCGTGTGCCACCTTCGAAGTTGCTGTATTTGCCGCCACGGAAGGGTCCGGCCGGTTTGTGGTCACCCAACCGTGTTACCGCATCATCGCGATAGCCGTCGTCCACCACCGGGCCATTGTCGCTGGTCAAAATCACGAGGGTGTCGTCGACGAGTTTCAATCGATCCAGAGCGCTCAGTATTTCTCCCACGCACCAATCGAATTCCGCGATCGCATCTCCCCGTGGCCCCATGTCCGTGGCGCCGACAAACCGGCGATGCGGTGCGCGCGGGACGTGGATGTCGTGAAGCGAAAAGTAGAGGAAGAACGGGTTCCCGGCATTACGGTCAATGAATCCGACGGCCTGATCAACAAACCGGTCGGCGATGTCCTGATCCACCCAACGGGCCGATTTACCGCCTTCCATATAACCGATGCGACTGATCCCGTTGATGATCGTCTGGTCATGACCGTGACTTGGATGCATGCGCAGAAGCTCGGGATGAGCCTTGCCGGTGGGTTCGTCGCCGACTGGGCCGTCAAAACTAACCCTGATTGGATCATTCGCGTCCAGATCAACCACCCGATGATTCTCGACGAACACACACGGCACGCGGTCGCCGGTCGCGGGCATCAAGTAGCAATAATCAAAACCGATTTCCAACGGCCCGGGTTTGATCTCGCTGTTCCAGTCTGTTTTGCCGGGTCCCGGGCCCAGGCCAAGATGCCATTTCCCGACCACCCCCGTTCGGTAGCCTGCATCCCGGAGGATGCTTGCCAGCGTGGTTCGACCCGGTTGAATGATGGCCCCGGCGTCACCACGGGCAATCCCAGTTCCCTGTTGGCGCCAGGCGTACTCGCCCGTGAGCATCGCGTAACGGGACGGCGTGCAGGTCGCCGATGGCGCGTGACCATCAGTGAATAGCAGACCTTCACGCGCCAGTCGGTCCATGTTCGGCGTCTTCACCGCAGTTGCGCCGTAGGCACCGACGTCGCCGTAACCCAGATCGTCGGCGTAAATGATCACGATGTTCGCAGGTTTTGAGTTCGCGCTAGAACTCAGCACAATAATTCCGATCACCACGCTCGCGAGTTGAACCATAGTTCGTAACGGGGAAAGCATGAGGCACAGTATGGCGAACTGGGCTGGCGGAATCCAGAAGTTCGTCCTACAAATTCTCTTTGATTCATCCGCTCGCTTGCGCCAAAACCACGGCCGCATGGCCACCCCAAACATTTCGAAGGAATTGATCGCAGCCGCCGCAGAACTACGGGACGGTGTGGACCGGCTCTCGTTCGCCGCGCCGGTGACGCACGTTTACAATCCGCTCGATTACGCGTGGCGGGCGCACGAGGCGTTTCTGAAACGTCACGGCAACAGCCGGAAGAGGGTCCTGTTTCTCGGGATGAACCCCGGTCCGTTCGGCATGGCGCAAACCGGTGTTCCCTTCGGCGAGATCGCGGCGGTTCGCGACTGGATCGGTGTGAATGAACCCGTGTCCGCACCGAAGAACGAACACCCGGCACGACCGATTGAGGGTTTCGACTGCACACGATCCGAAGTAAGCGGACGGCGACTCTGGGGCCTGTTCTCGGAGAAATATCCCGTCGCCGCAGACTTTTTTGCGCACCACTTCGTCGTCAATTACTGCCCGCTGGTTTTCATGGAGGAGAGCGGCCGCAATCGCACTCCCGACAAACTGCCCGCCGCCGAGATCGGGCCGCTGTTCGACATCTGCGATCAACATCTGAAACGCGTTGTCGATGCCCTCACACCCGAACACCTGATTGGCGTGGGCGGTTTTGCTGAAAAGTGTTTCCACAGAATCTTTGGCAAAAAGGACCCGCGCATCGCGACCATCCTTCACCCCAGCCCCGCCAGCCCGGCAGCGAATCGAGGTTGGGGAGACGCTGCTGAAAAAAAACTGAAGCAACTCGGCGTCTGGTGATCCCCGCTCTCCCGGTCGTGCCGGTCCCAGATGGCTTACGATTCGCCGCGATATGCCTCCGCGAGCAACGTCACCGGATGGACGAGCCGGATCGGATCGCCGCTTTTCTTCATGCCATTCTGAATGTGCAGCAGGCAACCGGGGTTCGCGGTGGCGACGGTTGACGCGCCGGTCGATTTGATGTGCTTGATCTTGCGTTCAAGAAGGTCGTTCGCCATCTGGGGCTGAGTCAGATTGTAAACGCCGGCGCTGCCGCAGCACCATGTGCTTTCGGGCAGTTCAACCAGTTCCAAGCCGGGAATTTTCTTCAGCACTTCGCGCGGCTGCGCGGTGATCTTCTGGCCGTGACACAAATGACACGCCTCGTGGTAGGTCACTTTTTCCGGAACCGGCTTGTTCGATTGCGGCGCTTCCAGTCCGATGACAATCAGCCATTCCTGAATGTCCTTCACTTTCCGATCCCACAGCGCGGCCCGTCCGGCAAACTCTGGATCGTCCTTCAGCAGACTGGAATAGTGTTTCAGATGTGAACCACAACCGGCCGCGTTGGTAATGATGGCGTCATATTTCTCCGGCGGAATTTCTTCAATCATCCGCCGCGCGAGGGTGCCGGCGGCCTCCAGTTCGCCGTTGTGCGCGTGCAACGATCCACAACAACTCTGCACCCGGGGTGTCACGACTTCACAGCCGTTTCTCACGAGCACTTCAGCGGTGTCGCGATTCACGGAACTGAAGATTAAATCCTGCGCACAACCGGTCAACAACGCGACGCGATACCGCTGTGCGCCGAGTGCCGCCATCGTCTCCGGAATCTGTTCGTCAGAGAATTTGGATTCAATCGTCGGGGTCATTGATTCCAGTTCTTGCATCCGTTTGGGAAGCAATTTCAGCAAGCCGGACTTTCGGAAAAACAATTGGAAGCCAAGTTGTTGCCAGGCCCGGAGCATGCGACCGACGAGCCGGAGCCGGGCCGGTTTCATGAACAGCCAGTGAATCGTCACGCCGCGAATGGTCTGACGCCAGGTCGACTTCTTGACCTCGCTCCGTTCCACTTCGGCACGGGCGTGTTCAAACAGTTCGGCGTAGTTCACGCCCGCCGGACACGCCGTCGTACAGGCGAGGCAACCGAGGCAGAATGACATTTCGTCCGCGAACGCTTTCGTTGCTTCGAGCTGATCATCGGCAATCGCCCGCATCAGCGCGATGCGACCGCGCGGGCTGTTTCGTTCGAGCTTGGTAGCGTCGTACGTCGGGCACGTCGGCAGGCACATGCCGCAGTGCATGCACTGTTGCACGACAGAGTAATCAAGGTCTTTAAGATGCGACACGGTTGAACTCATTCGTCCTTCTGATGATGCTCGTCGAGGTAACGCTGGTGGTCGCTTTCAAAAAACTTCACGGCACGCGATAAAAGAAATCCAAGAAACGACAGGACCAAAATCGCCATCCCGGTGCCCCAATACATTTCCTTCTGTTTGGCGCTGGAAATATCCTTCATGCCGTACACAAACCCAGCAACCATCATGACACCGAGCGCGGCCAGCCAAAGCATGAGCGGAAGCCACTTCGACTTCCCCTCCCTGCCCTGGTTCGCCTCGTCGGGGATGACCCGCCAAAACAACCAGCCCATCCCACAACCAACGACGAATGCCAGAACCACCAGCCAGTCGAAACGAATCTCGATCGTCGGGTTCACCTGGCGGACCGCCACGATGAACCCCGCCATCGCACCGATGCTGAAGGTCACGGCCCACTTGATCACCCGCTTCAAACGATCATCGTCGGCCTGATGCTGCTCGTCTTCCGTCAACTTGTGATTGATGGCCATGATTAATCGAACATCTTTCCGGGGTTCAGAATTCCACGCGGATCAAGCGCTTTCCTCAATTCCCGCATGACGCGCATCTGGGCTTCGCCGGCGAACTTCGGCAGAAACTCCTTCTTCGCCACCCCAATTCCGTGCTCGCCGGTGATCGTTCCCCCGACGCGAATCGTTTCATCAAATATCTCATTAAACGCTTCGTGAACGCGTTTCATCTCCTCGGTGTTTCGTTCATCCGTCAAAAACGTCGGATGCAAATTGCCGTCGCCCATGTGGCCGAACGTGCCGACCTTCAATTTGTATTTCGCCGCGACCGTTTCCACAAACCGGACGATGTGTGCAAGCTGATCACGGGGCACGGTGGCGTCCTCAAGAATGGTGGTTGGTGCGAGCCGGGCCAGCGCGGAGAACGCCGACCGCCGAGCACTCGCGAGCTTGTTCGCTTCGGCGTCGTTGGCCGCGATTCGAATTTCTTTACACCCATTTTTCCGGGCAATCGCTTCCATTTGCGCCGCTTCTTCGGCGACCACCGCCGGGTGCCCGTCAGTCTCCATCAGCAGCAACGCCTCGCAGTCCAGAGGCAAACCGATCTTCGCAAAATCCTCCACGCAATGGATCGTTGTGCGATCCAGAAACTCGAGCGTGCAGGGAATGATCTTCGCCGCGATGATGTCGGACACGGTCTGCGCGGCGGCATCCATTTTTCCATACGTCGCGACCATCGTTCTTTTGGTCGCGGGCTTGGGAATGAGTTTCAGAAGAACTTTCGTGATGACACCGAGCGTTCCCTCCGAGCCGATGAACACGTCTTTGAGCGAGTAGCCCGCGACGTCCTTCACGCACTTGTTTCCCATCCACATCAGCTCGCCATCAGGCAGAATCACTTCGAGACCCATGACGTAATTTCGCGTGACGCCGTATTTCAAACCGCGCAGTCCGCCGGAATTTTCAGCGACGTTTCCGCCGATGGTCGAGATCTTCATCGAACCCGGGTCCGGCGGATAAAACAGACCGACCCGTTCGGCGGCTTCGGCAACGTTGATGGTCGTCACACCCGGTTCGCACAACAACGTGAGATTCGCTTCATCAACCTCCAGAATCTTGTCCATCCGCACGGTGCAAAGGACGATGCACTCCTTGACCGGCAGACTGCCGCCGCTCAAACCAGTTCCCGAACCACGCGTCACGACCGGAATGCGCTCGCAATTGGCGAGTTTCAGGATGTTGGCGATCTGCTCCGACCCTTCGGCAAATACGACGCACCCGGGACGTTCTTTCAACGCGGCGGTGCCGTCGAAGGCATACGGAATCAGATCTTCGTCAGCGGTGAACACCGCCGTTTCACCGGCGATGGATCGCAAACGTTGGATGATGGAATTTGGCAGGGCCATGAACGACGTCAAAGATGCGAGGGCGCGCCGTCACGGTCAAGACGCCGCCGATTAATAATTGCTGTTGTCTTGATCAACGCTGTCTATACACTCGCGACATGGCTGAGATTGCAAAATTTCTAAATCGCAACGCGGAACAGATCACCGCTCAGATGGTGGAACGACTGATCAGGGAAATCCCGATGTGGAAAGCCGAGTTCTCCCAGATCAACGCGCCGAACTATCCGCATCTGATCGATCAACTGGAGTTTCTGGCCAGCGCCGTCGAGGACGCCTATGCGGGAGTGTACAAGGACCTTCCCTACTTCGCTGTCGCCGAAGCGGCCTTCGCCCTGATCTACGCCCACAAGAAGGTCGGCATCATTCCCAATTTCATTCATCACGTCGGTCACGCGGACGACTCCAGCATCGTCCGCGCGGTGCTGATTCAGAACAAGAAGCACTTCGAACTCTACGCCGCGTACCAGGGAGTCGACTGGCATATGGTCACGAGTCAGCCCTGATTCGACCGATCCGATGCCCGCCCCCGCGCCGCCCACTGTTCCAAGGAAAACCTTCTCAGAGAACTTGGCAGATCGGCCGCGCGCACGATTCTTCACCACCTTTGCGATCCTCGGATGCACCGTCACTCCGGTCGCGTTGTTCCTGATATTCTATCATCCGACCGATCCGACTTTGGAACCCGGAACGGCGGAATCCTCCGAAGTCCGGCTCGAGGCGGTAATCGGGGCCGTCCTGCTGGCCGCCCACTTCCTCTGCATCTTTTTTGCGTGGATGTTCTACCGGGATGAAGGCCAGAAAACCTCGGACTGATCGCGATCCTTTTTTGCCGGAGTGGTCTCAGATCACGCCATCTGTGTCAAATAACCGATCGATACGGGCAGAGTGTTGAGGCGATTCCCGAGAAACTAAATCCGTGCACTTCTGGCAGTTTATTTTAGGATCATGCCAATGCTCTCCTACATATAGAATGAACACTTATCCAGCAGCGTTTTGCCTGGTGCTGACATGTTTCGCGACTTTCTCGGTACACGCGGATACCATTCAGGTCAGCGGCTTCGCAAATATCTTTGGGGCCGGTAAATCAGTTGCACCCGGGCCAGGAACTCACGGTGGAGGAATTCTACCACCCGCGTTCAACTTCAATGCGGGTCCGAATCAGATCGTCTTCTTTACCGATGTGAGTGCCCTCATTGAGGGAGCTCCCGGCGATTTCGCCCCGCCGGACGGCGTCCTCCATCCGGTAAACGCAGAAAGTTACGAAGGCATCGCCGGAGTGACGAGTCCTGTCGCCGTCCCTCTCTCCGGAGTGTTCCTCGGACCGGATGAGCCGACGGACCCCGCGCCTGACAGACTGGATTTCCGGGAATCTGGAATCGGAGTGGACTTCAACGAACTTTCGCCAGCCATCGGACAGGGGTTCATCATAGGAGATGGCCTGACTAGTAATAGCCCCGGGACTCGCCGACTCTTTCATGTGCCATCGAGCGCCACCCGGCTTTATCTGGGAATTTTTGACGGCTTCCATCTGGGTGACACTGTTCCCAAGTTGCCGGGTTACTATGACGACAATGGCGGCGCATTCACCGCAACCGTTGAACTGTTCAGGAAGCCGACCCTTGTAATTGTGCCGGACCAATCCAGCCTGAGCCTTTGCTGGCAAACCCAGTCTGATGTCAACTGCCAGCCACAGTGGACTGATCTCCTCCATGAACCGACCTGGCTGCCATTGGGAACCGCGACCACCGGAACAGGGCAGATGGAGTCCGTTGTCATCCAACACGAATCGCCACCCGAACGTTTTTATCGATTGATCGCCACCCCATGAAGTATTCTATTTTGAACACGCGCGACGGTGACCCCCTATTGCCTCCATCTCAAAACAAGTCTGAAACCAAAACCCCTGCCATGAAACAAAACACTGCTCTCCTCTCGTCGCTGGCCATCATCCTCTTGTCTGGCGCATTCCCCTCACACGCTCAAATTCCCGGCATTGAGATGCCGCCTGATGACGACGGCAAACTGCGGATCATCGCTTTTGGCGCGCATCCGGATGATTGCGAAATCCAGGTCGGAGGCACGGCGGCCATGTGGGCAAAACAGGGACATCACGTCCTCTTCGTGTCGGTGACCAACGGAGACATCGGACACTGGCGCGAGGCGGGTGGACCACTCGCCAAGCGTCGCAAAGTGGAGGTCGACAAGGCGCACGAGATTCTGGGCATCCAGGGTGTGGTGCTCGATATTCACGACGGCGAATTGGAACCGACGCTGGAGAACCGTCGCACGCTCACCCGGCTTATTCGCAATTGGAATGCCGACATCGTGATGGGTCATCGCCCGAACGACTACCATCCGGATCATCGTTACACCGGTGTGCTCATGCAGGATGCGGCCTACATGGTCACGGTTCCGTTCTTCTGCCCGGACGTACCCGCGATGACCAAGAATCCAGTATTCATGTACTACGCTGATCGATTCGAGAAACCGGCGCCGTTTGAACCCGACATTGTCGTCGCAATTGATCCCGTCATGGATGCGAAATTGGACGCCCTCGGTGTCATGATTTCACAATTCGCAGAAGGCGGTGCGAATGGAAACGCGGGACTTTACCCGGACGGCAACGAAGCAAAACAAGCCGTCCGCCGACAGGAAGTCCGTCAGAATTTTTCCCGGCGCAATCAATCCATCGCCGCCCGGTTCACTGACAAGTTGCAGGAATGGTATCCGGCCGGGGCGGTGCCTGACGTCAAGTTCGCCGAAGCATTCGAGGTCTGTGAGTACGGCAGCCAACCGGACCAGGGTGAACTGAAGAAACTCTTTCCGTTCTATGAATAATTTCCATTGCCCCGCGTCGGTTGCCGAACCCCGCAATTTTCTGTCGTTATTTTCGTCCCCGCGTTTCGCGCTGCTTGCAGTGCTGACTTAGTTTGTCTCCTTCGGTGATGTCATGTCCTCACAGGTTGCGCAACCACTCCGCGCCCTGTTGATCACCGGCGAGTGCTGACATGATTACGATCGGGAGAAAAAATTCTCAAGGAAGGCATCGAGGTCGGCGCCCATGTGGTGGTGGACGTGATCTACACCGATGACCGCAGCACCACCGCGCGGTTCGAAATCTACAACGATTCCGATTGAGCGAAGGGCTACGACGTCATCTCATCATTCACGACGAATGCTCTGCCGATATGAAAGACATGCTCTACGTGCAAAACATTCTCAACGCACACAAGACCGTTCCCGCCGTCAACCTTCATTGCGCGATGCACTGCTATCGCACCGGCACGGACGACTGGTTCAAGTTCATCAGCATCCTCTTCGCCTCCTCCAACTGTTCAACCTTGAAGCCCGAAGACTTTATGACCCCAATCCAATCAGCAATGCGCGCCTCCGGCAGAAAACTGACTTAGAGCCTGTCCGAAAAATCGGTGGAGCCCGGATTTCAGGCCAGTCGGCGGAGCAGAACGCCGATCATGGCGAGCTGAATCCAGCCGGTGGCGCTGGATTCGGTCTTTTCATAATCCCTTACCAGGCG
>Ga0209390_10000968_pt1 | contig 56779 bp, 47 predicted proteins | sample BON01_FD_187212 | JGI IMG/M metagenome (GOLD analysis project Ga0209390, IMG submission 187212) | Freshwater microbial communities from Lake Bonney liftoff mats and glacier meltwater in Antarctica - BON-01 (SPAdes) (version 2) | ecosystem: Environmental > Aquatic > Freshwater > Ice > Glacier...
TACTTGAACGAATTTTGTTTCAAATACAACCGAAGATATTTTGGTGAAAAAGTATTCGACAGGCTTTTAGTTGCAGCCGTTTCTTTTGTTTGGTATTAATTTACTGGTAAAGTTCACGATATGCATTAAATATTAATTCGAATGTGAAATTTCGGACGAATTTAGAGGTTCAATTTGCTAAACGGATTCCCCTAAATGCGAAATCATCCTTATCTTTGACAAAAATCGTATTAAAATGGCAACTCTTGTTTCTAAAGAACAAAGCAATAAATTGAAAACCGATAAAAAAACATTTCTCGAAGCATTTCGATTGATGTGTACAGCAAAAACATTAGCGAAAAAGTACGAAGCAAACAAGGAAATTACGTCGAAGTATGTGCATGCAACTTCCCGCGGACACGAAGCTATTCAATTGGCTTGTGGAATGCAGTTGTTGCCTCAAGATTGGGTTGCACCTTATTACCGTGACGATAGTATTTTGCTCGGAATAGGAATGACGCCTTACGATTTAATGCTTCAAGTTTTTGCAAAAAAAGACGATCCTTTTTCCGGGGGTAGAACCTATTATTCTCACCCTTCTTTAAAGGACGATGATAAACCAAAAATCCCTCATCAATCTTCTGCAACAGGTATGCAAGCCATTCCTACAACAGGTGTTGCGATGGGCATTCAATACAAAGAATTACAAGGATTAGCTGACGATTTCGGTGATAAAAAACCGGTAGTTGTTTGTTCACTTGGAGACGCTTCTTGCACAGAAGGTGAAGTTTCTGAAGCTTTGCAAATGGCCGCTTTGAAACAATATCCTATCGTTTATTTGGTGCAGGATAATGGCTGGGATATTTCTGCAAAATCGGATGAAACTCGTGCGCAAGACATGACGGAATACATGCGTGGTTTTAACGGAATTGAAGTACGAACTATCGACGGAACAGATTTCGATTTGAGTTACCAAACCATGAAAGAGGTTTTCGAGATCGTTCGGAAAGAGCGTCGACCGTTCGTTGTTCACGCGAAAGTTCCGCTCTTGGGTCACCATACTTCTGGCGTTCGAAAAGAGTGGTACCGCGACGATTTGGAAGAAGCAGCAACACGCGATCCTTATCCGAAAATTAAATCAGCATTGAATTCTTTAGGAGTTACTGATGCAGATTTAGAGAAAATAGAAAAAGCAATTTCAGGTGAAGTTGATGCAGCTTACGATAAAGCACTCAACTCGCCAGATCCAGAACCAGCAGATGTTCTTGATCATATTTTCGCTCCAACCCCAATTACAAAAGAAAAAGGTGAACGCGAACCAAAAGGAAAAAAGAAAACCGTTATGGTGGACAGTGCTCTTTTTGCTGTGCGTGAATTGATGGAAAAACATCCAGAAGCTTTGCTTTATGGTCAAGATGTTGGTGGACGATTGGGCGGAGTTTTTCGTGAAGCCGCAACTTTGGCGCAAAAATTCGGCGATGATCGTGTTTTCAATACGCCAATTCAAGAAGCCTATATTATCGGGTCAACGGTTGGAATGTCAGCTGCCGGATTGAAACCTATCGTTGAAGTTCAATTTGCCGATTATATTTGGCCTGGATTAAATCAATTGTTTACCGAAGTATCACGAAGTTATTATTTGTCAAATGGAAAATGGCCAGTAAGTTGTATCATTCGAGTTCCAGTTGGTGCTTATGGCTCTGGTGGACCTTACCATTCTTCTTCTGTAGAATCTGTTTTGACGAACATTCGCGGAATTAAAGTGGCGTATCCTTCAACGGGTGCAGATTTGAAAGGATTGATGAAATCTGCTTTTTATGATCCAAATCCCGTAGTTATGTTGGAGCACAAAGGTTTGTATTGGTCTAAAATCGCAGGAACGGAAGGCGCAATGTCTATCGAACCAGATGAAGATTATGTCATTCCTTTTGGAAAAGGTAGAGTGGTACAAACGGCTGAACAATCTTGTATTGACAAAGGTGCAACTTGTGCTATTATCACATACGGAATGGGTGTTTACTGGGCTATTGAAGCTGCGAAAAGTTTCCCTTGTCAAGTAGAAATTATTGATTTAAGAACTTTGAATCCTTTGGATCATGAAATGATGAACGAAGGGGCACAACGTCATGGAAAGGTTCTTTTTGTGACGGAAGAATCTACAGAATGTAATTTCACTTTAGGATTGGCTGGACGTTTACAACGCGATAATTTCAAATATTTAGATGCTCCAATCGCTATCGTTGGGTCCATTGATACACCTGCTATTCCATTGAATAGTGTTCTAGAATTTACTTTATTGCCAAATGCGGACAAGGTAAAAACCGCTATTGGAGATTTGTTGGGATATTAAATTTATGTGCTTATGAATTATTTGACCGTAATCAGCTCCAAGCTAATGCGCCTTAGGATTGCGAATAATTAACTAAATGGTTCTAAATCTCAAGACTTTTTTCTGAAACATTAAGAAAGTTAAGATATTAAGAGTTTTTGTGCCTTTGCTTCTTATAAAATTTAGTGACGTAAACGTCAGCATTAAGTTATTATTTTTCAGTTTAATATAAAGATTCCGTCCTCCATGTTCTCTAATACCTGTGCATCAAAAAATCTTAATTTCCTCAATGTTTCAAAACAAACAAAAAAATATTTTTTAAATCATACAGAATCTGCGTCATCCGCGTGCCTCTAAAAAATATCGCTCACCACTAAATCCATAAAATCCCGGTTTTACTTTTATGGCGAGTTCTATTTTAGCGTGCTCAATTCAACATTAAATGAACATCGCAAAGCGGATAAGTAATGTGAGGTGATTCATTTTTCAAAAGCAATCTTTTGTAATTTTACAACAAATTGTTACCCTATGAAGTTTCTCGAAGTCCAAACCTTAGCTCAATTAGCTGATTTTCTCGGATGTAACTATGTTGGTGATCCTGATCATATTATTTCTGGAATTAACGAAATTCACCGAGTAGCGCCGGGTGATTTAGTATTTGTCGATCACCCGAAATACTACAAGAAGGCCTTGGATAGTGCGGCAACAACGGTTTTAATCGATCAAGAAGTAGATTGTCCTGAAGGAAAAGGCTTATTGGTTACCAAAACTCCTTTCGACGATTTTAATAAAATCACGAGAAAATTCAAACCATTCCAACCGCAAACCAGTTCTATAACAGGAGAAAATCCTCAAATAGATGAAAGTGCGATGATCTATCCAAATGCGTTTATTGGCAACAATGTGAAAATCGGAAAAAATGTCGTAATTCACTCAGGAGCAGTAATCATGGACGATACAATTATCGACGACGATTGTATCGTTGGTCCAAATACGGTTATCGGTCACTACGCTTTTTACTACAAGAAAAAGTCAACTGGTTTTGAACGTCTTCACTCATGTGGTCGCGTTCACTTGCATAAGAACGTTGAAATTGGCGCACTTTGTACAATTGATGCGGGCGTTACATCAACGACGGTAATTGGAGAGGGAACAAAAATTGACAATCAAGTTCAAGTGGGACACGATACAATTATTGGTAAAAATTGTCTTTTCGCTGCTAATGTTGGCGTTGCAGGTTGCGTGCAAATAGGTGACAATGTTACGCTTTGGGGTCAAGTTGGTTGCGCAAGTGATATAACGATTGCAGATGGCGTAACAGTTTATGCGCAGTCTGGAATCGGTAAAGATTTGGAAGCCGGGAAAACATATTTCGGCAGTCCTTGCACTGAAGCAAGAACAAAGTTCAGAGAAATGGCAGCCATGCGTCGTTTGCCAGAGATTATAGAGAAATTATAACATGACCGAGCGCGAACGAAAGATATTGGAGGATGAATTAAAAGTCAAAGATTTTAAACTAAATTCTTTACTTGACATCACCAATGCGATTAGTTTGAATGAAGATATTTCCACAATAACTCGAATTTTCGAATTTATTTTACACGAGCAGCTAGGTTTAGAAAAGTTTCTTTTGTTTAATAAACAAGAGGAGTGGAATTGTATTCTGAAAGTAGGCTATCGTCCTAAAATGAAGGGATTTGATGTTGCTGCTGAATTAGGCCGATTTAAGGATATTACTGTTATCGAATCCTCGCCTTCTAAACTATTAAAGGATTTTGATGTTGTCGTGCCTGTTTTTCAGAATGATGAGGTACTCGCTTATTTGTTGGTTGGAAGTCTGAGTGTGCATAAATTGAAAGTCTCAGAGCATTTGCTTAACATGAGTTTTATTCAAACTTTAGCGAATATTGTTGTGGTCGCTATTGAGAATAAACGGATGGCGAAAAATCGTGTCGTTCAAGAGCGTATTCGAAAAGAGCTTGAAGTGGCAACCGAAATGCAAAAATTGCTTTTTCCAGAAGATTTACCCTCGGATAAAAAAATGGATATTTCAGCCAAATATTTACCAAGACACGAAGTCAGTGGTGACTATTATGATTTTATTCCAATTGAAGAAAATGAATATATCATTTGTATTGGAGATGTTTCTGGAAAAGGAATTGGCGCGGCAATGCTAATGGCAAACTTCCAAGCTACGATTCGTACCTTATATCATTATCAGCGCTTCGATCTAGAATTTTTAATTGAAGAATTGAATAAAAAAGTAATGAAAAGTGCTAAAGGAGAAAAATTTATCACCTTCTTTCTAGCACATTACAAGTCAGATACGAGAACCCTAACTTACGTCAACGCTGGCCATAATCACCCGATTCTAACGAACGGTAAAAAAGCGAAATTCCTCGATAAAGGTACGATCGGTTTGGGCATGATGGATGAACTCCCATTCTTGCATATTGGAGAAGAAATTTTACCACCAAATGCCACACTGGTGCTATATACAGACGGTGTAGTTGAACTTGAAAATGACAAGGACGAACAGTTTGGCTTGGAAAAAATCGAAAAAATCGTTCATACTTATTATCCGCTTGGAATGGAAGATTTGAATACTTTCATTTTCTCTAAGCTGGATGAGTGGCGCGGAGAATTGGATTATGTTGACGATACAGCGATATTCAGTTGTCGGTTTTTCTAATTAAAAAGTAGAATCTATTTCTAGTGTTCTATCCCATTTTAATGTTTCTATTCTCAATTAATAGCGCATTAAAATAAACTAAAAATCAAAAAGCTCTTTGATTCTTTTAGGTATTCACTACTAAAGTGGCATTTTTAAATAAAGACCCCTTTGCGTTTATTCTGTCGGTTGTTCCGGTAGTTTTTAAAAGGGACAATTTATTTATCTTTTTGATTCTATTTCTTTGAACAAGCGCGACCTATGGGATTTTTTTGTTTTGTCTAATCCTCCTGAACCTTGAATGTTCTAATTTTAAAATTATGTCAAAAAACAAAGTTATATTTGTTGTGAGTGGGCGTCTTATTCTACATAAATTAAAGGCCATTTGTAGTAAGTAATATTTCCTTCAATTTTAAAATATTTAGATACTTTTGTTAATTTGTAGGTTATAGAAAGTATTTTGGACGTGACGAATGTCGAAAATGTAATACAAGCTATAGCTAAGTTTGAAAAATTAAATAAAAAGAAATGATACGCTGCTAGTGCAGTATTGAACGAAAATATAAGTTGGCGATAGAAATTAAAATATAAATATGAAAAACCAATTACTTATTCTCTCTGTAATTCTTTTAGGCGGAATTTCCTTTGCGCAGCAAGGAGACGGTGGAGCTCCGAAAGGGCAAAAAATCAGTGCTGATTTTAAAACTATTGAAGCGCGTTTTTTTGCACAGCCAGACATTCAAGCTTTACAAGCTGAAGACAACTTAGTTGACGGAACTGGCACTGCACCTTGGCGCTTTGGATTCAATAATTATACAACATTAGGGTTGAACAATGCTGGCAAATGGTACGACCTGCCAAATGGAGATAAACTTTGGCTGCTTAAAGTGACTTGTGAGAATGCTTTAACTGTGAACTTAACCTTCAAGGATATGGAAATCACAGAAGGCAACGAATTGTATGTTTACAACCCAGACAAGTCATTTATTCTCGGGAAATTTAGTGCTTATCATACTTATGAAGGCGTATTAGGAACGGAATTAGTTCCTGGTAATACCGCTATTGTAGAATACTATGTTCCGCAAGCAAATACTGATAAAATTGGAAATGTAACTATTGGTACTGTTACTCATGGTTATAGAACAGCAAATGAATTCATAGAAAAAGCTTTTGGAAGTTCTGGAGCTTGTAATATGAATGTGAATTGCACAGATGGAGCAGCATGGATTGAACAACGCAACGGTGCAGTAATGTTAGTTTCTGGAAGTTCTGGTTTTTGCTCGGGCTCGTTGATTAATAACACTTTGAATGATGGTAAACCATATGTATTAACAGCGAACCATTGCTACAGCAATCCAGCATCATGGATTTTCCGTTTTAACTGGCAGTCGGCTGCATGTGCGAATGGCTCGAATCCTACGTTTGTTTCCTTGTCTGGAGCTGTATTGCGCTCTCGTAGAACACCTTCTGATTTTTGTTTAGTTGAAATAACGGGTGCATTGGTTGGTGGAACAGTTCCAGCTTCTTATACTCCATATTTTTCAGGATGGGACAATAGCGGTGTCATACCAACTTCTTCAGTTTCCATTCATCATCCTTCTGGAGATATTAAAAAAATATCTTTCGATGATGCAGCACCATCTATATCGCAGTCAATGGGTTCAACTGAAGCAAACTCTACATGGACTGTTGAATGGGATCGAAATACGACAACGGAAGGTGGTTCTTCAGGCTCACCACTTTTTGATCAAAATCATAGAATTATTGGCCAGTTGTGGGGTGGAGGTGCTTCTTGTTCTAACTTATCTTCTCCAGATTTTTATGGACGCGTTTCAAGTTCTTGGAATCCTACTAGCAGTAATTCAACAAGTCAATTGAAGTTTTGGTTAGATCCAAACAATGTAGGGAATCAATTTATCGATGGCTATGATCCATCTGGAGCCGTTCCTTTTGTAAATGATGCCGGTTTAGCAAATCCGCAAGGGGTATCGGGAACGTTCTGTGGAGCTATAGTTTCTCCGCAAATTACGATTTCAAATGGGGGAACAACGACTTTGACGTCTGCAACAATTACGTATGGTGTAGATGGAAATTATAATAATTCATATTCTTGGACTGGATCTTTGGCGCAATACCAAACGGCTTCTATCACATTGTCGAACCTGACGTTGGCTGCAGGTAATCACACGTTCAATGCACAGGTAACAAATCCAAATGCATCAATGGATGAAAATTTAGGTAATAATTTAGTTACCTCAGCATTGACTATCGTTATAAACGGACAAACTGTAATCTTAAATTTAGATTTAGATTGTTTCGCATCTGAAACGTCATGGGAATTGTTAGACGGAACAAATACAGTCTTGTATTCAGAGTCTGGTTATTCAGACGATACACAGGGATTTATTGCACGCAATTTCTGTTTGCCTTATGGATGCTATTCTTTCAAAATCATGGATTCATATGGTGATGGTCTAACAAACTGCTCAACAGGAAATGGTGGAAATGGAAGTTATAACATTACATACAGCAGCGTAATCGTTGCAGAATTGTTAGAAGCAGATGCTAATTTTGGAACGTCAAATATTAAAAACTTTTGTATTAACGATGTTAGTGGTTTAGATGAAGTAAACTTTGCGCGTTCAATTAGCATATATCCGAATCCAGCAAATGAATCAGTTACTGTTTTTGCTAATGGAGTGGATATTACGAAAATTGAATTGATGAATATCGCAGGACAAGTAATTAATGCTGTAAATGGAACTTCATCAACTACGAAATTGAATGTTTCAGTACTTGCTGCAGGTGTTTATTTAGTAAAAATATACACTGCTGAAGGTTCAGCTACAAAGCAATTGATTGTTAAGTAATAGTCTATTTTGTTGTCTATTATCTAAATTTTTATTTACCAAAATTGGCTGTGTGATTAAGCGCCCTGAAGTTGCGAGAATTGATAATTTAGCAATCGTTAATTTCTAAAGAAATTTAGTTTAAAAACTTTTTTTTACGTGCATTTATTGGAGATATTCAGCCTAATTTCGTATCTCTAATCAGCGGACGAAAGCATGAATTATTTTTTGAATGAATTGATCAAAGAGTTTCATTTGCCCTTGCAAAATAACGTGCTTATTTTTTCATTGGTTCTTTTCATAATTCTACTTTCTCCCATTTTATTAAGGCGATTAAACATTCCGAGTATTATTGGTCTTATAATTTCGGGAGTAGTTATCGGCCCCTATGGGTTTAATATTCTTGAGAAAACATCTGCAATTGAACTTTTTTCAACTATCGGTTTACTTTATATCATGTTCATTGCTGGACTTGAATTAGATTTGAATAGATTTAAAGCCAACCGAAACAAAAGTCTGGTTTTTGGTGGACTGACGTTTATATTTCCCCTTGCTATTGGTTTTCCCGTTTGTTATTATTTTTTAGAGTACGATGCAGACGCTAGTTTTCTGACGGCAAGCATGTTTGCTACACACACTTTAGTTGCTTATCCGATCGTTAGTAGGTTGGGTATCTCAAAAAACCAAGCTGTAGCAGTTTCCGTGGGAGGAACTATTCTTACAGATACTGCAGTATTGATTCTTTTAGCCGTTGTTATCGGGAGCCATAATGGCGAATTAAATCAAGAGTTTTGGATACGATTATTGGTTTCGCTCGCGCTATTTTCTTTTATAATGTTCTTAATTATTCCGCGAATCGCTGTATGGTTTTTTCGAAAACTTGAGCGAGAAAAACATTCGCATTACATTTTCGTTTTGTTCGTCGTTTTTTTTGCTGCATTTCTTGCTGAAGTTGCCGGTGTAGAGCCAATTATTGGTGCCTTTATTGCAGGTCTTTCGTTAAATCGATTGATTCCACATTCTTCTGCTTTAATGAATAGAGTTGAGTTTATCGGAAACTCGCTGTTCATACCATTTTTTCTTTTGAGTGTAGGAATGCTTGTCGATATTAGTGTATTGTTGAAAGGTCCAACTGCATTAATTGTCGCCGGAACACTAACCGTTGTCGCTCTTTTTGGAAAATGGATTGCAGCTTTTATAACACAAAAATTATTCAACTTCTCTAAAGCTCAACGCCAATTAATATTCGGATTGAGCAGCGCACATGCAGCTGCAACGCTCGCGGTCATTCTTGTAGGTTATAAAGCAAATATTTTAGATGAAAACATATTAAACGGAACGATTATCCTCATATTGATTACATGTATCGTAGCCTCTTTCTCAGCAGAAAAAGCCGCAAAGAAAATTTTAATAGAACAAGACGAAATGCCGATGGAGCTCGATATAAATGAAATGCTGAATCAAGAGCACATCATGCTTCCATTAGCAAGTGGTGTTAATATTGAAAACTTATTGGAGTTTGGAATATTTATTAAGGATAAAAAATCGGTCACTCCCATATCCATTCTCACAGTCGTTAATAACTCGAACGAAGTAGAAGAAAATATTCTAAAAGCTCGCGTGCAATTAGAAGAAATTGCAAAATTTGCATCTGGTTCAGATACCAAACTCAATTTAATTACTTCTATTGATTTAAATGAACCTGGTGGTATTATTCGAACGGCCAAAGAAATAATGGCTGACATTATCCTTCTTAACTGGCCTAAAAAACAAAACTTGATGGACAAAATCATAGGGGAAGAAGTTAATATGATTGTCGCTAGTGTTTCGAAAATGATTTTTGTTTGCCATTTTGATAAACCATTAATTGCACACAATAGAATGGTCATTTTAGTCCCGGCTTTGGCAGAATTAGAGGAAGGATTTTCTATCTGGATGCATAAAATTACTTCACTCGCCTTGGAGTTGAGTGTTTCGATTGTATTAAAATGTAATGAGATTTCTGGAAAGTCGGTCAATCAATTTCTAAGTAAAGCAAAAATAAAAGCCACTTTGGAAGATCGACCCGATGATTTATCTGGAGAATTTCTACCGCTAAGAATCCCATTGTCTAAAACAGATTTACTGGTGATTATTTCATCGCGGAAAGGAGCAATATCTTATACCAATGCACACGATAACCTTGCAACGAAACTAGAGAAAAATTATCCTGAAAATTCGAGAATTATTGTCTATCCGAACCAATACAATTATAATTATCAGTCGGTGAGCATAGATAATTACGCGGAGGAAGCGATTTGAAATTAATCCGCTATGTTCACAGCATTAATGTAACTTTAACCTGTTTCATGCTAAACTTTATTTTTTGAAAACAAGTTTTTATTTATTCTTTTTTGGTCTTATTTTAACCCAATATTCGCTTAGTCAGTCTTTGAAAGGTGATATTGTGGATCGGCTAGGAATCGAGATTCCATTCGCCAAAGTGCGCTTAGAGCATACCAGTTACGGCACGGTAGCAAATGCACTTGGTGCTTATGTACTCGAACTGAAAACAGGAAATTATACAATTCAAATAAGTGCGCCGGGTTTCACGACTTTATTGGATAGCATAACTATCTCTGAGACAAATACAAGTAAAAATTTTACTCTTGAAACGGTGATTCAGGAAATTGAAGAGATTACCGTAGTTGCCCGATCCAAAAAAGAGAGAGGGAAGGAAATAATGAAACAAGTCATCGATAAACGATCTTTCTTTTACGACCAAGTACCAGAGTATAGTTGTGATACCTATTGTTTTAGTTCTCTCGAAAAAGAAATAAAAGATACGCTTATTACTGATTCAATTGTCGGCAAAGAGAAAATGAATCTAATAGAATGGGGCGCTATTACCTCGTATAAGAAAAGTGCAAAGTTTAAAGATAAATTCTACGCCTATGAGGATTTTACGAATAAAGCTAATTCTACGGCGGCTGCTACTGTATCGGTTACTTTTGGTGATGGTTCCGAATCTATTGCACCAACTGCTGGGGAAGGAGGGAACCCCTACCTTTTCGTTACAGGAATTAGAGATGCACACATAAATCTTTTTGAAAATTTGCTTGAATTACCGAAGATTTCTGAAAAACCGCTGACTTCACCTCTAGCGTATAATGCGTTTCTTTATTATAATTTTTATTTGGAAGGATCGTTTCTTGATAGCCAACAAAAGTTGATTTATGAAATTACTGTATCTCCGCGTTTTGATTTCGAGCCTCTGTTTAAAGGAACTATTTTTGTGCGGGACTCACAACTTGGGAGTTAACATCGTATGAGTTGAGTATTAATCCTGCAGTTTTGACTTATTTCCAAGAACTTTATCTGATTTGCGATTATTCAAACCTTGAAGGAAAACTGGTTCCTGTTCGAAGAGAATTCGTTTACAACATCAAAGAAGGTAAAACCAAAATTAACGGTTTGATACGTTTAACACACCAAGATTATAAATTTATCGTCGACGACAGTAAAAGAAGTTTTTGGCTAGAAACGAAAGTATATGAGGACGATGCTTTTGATAAAGATTCGACATTTTGGTCTGATAAAAGACCTTTTACCTTGAAGGATCTAGAATTAAATTTTATCCGAACACAGGATAGTGTTATTTCTTATCATGAAACAGACGAATATATGCGTCAAAATGACAGCATACGGAATAAAATAAAATGGACGACACTAATCTTTGAAGGAGTTCGCCATGTAAACTCATTTAAGAAACAAGAATGGCGAATTAATGGTTTGGTTGAACAAGTCATACCTTTTGGAGTTGGAGGTTATCGTCATCGTTTAGGGGGCTATTATTCAAAAGAATTTGAAAACGGAAAAGCATTTACTGTTCGCCCAATGGTAGATTATGGTTTTCGAAATAAAGATGTTAAAGGCGAATTTGGAGGGAGCTTTACCTACAATCCAAAACGATTTTCTAAAATTGAATTCGAAATTGGTGATGTCTATGATTTCGTTTCAAACGTTCAAAATATTCAAGGAACTTTTGCGCCAGGAAATAGAGTTCGAAATAAAAAATTCCAGATTAGTCACAGAATGGAAATTATCAATGGACTATACGGAAAAATAGGTTTTGAATTTTCTGACCGAACATCTATTACAAATTTGCAACAGCCAGAATGGGATACTTTGTTTGGCATTTTCGCTGATCCCATTCCTTTTGATCCTTACCGGATTTTGCTTACTACTATTGATTTGGAATATCATTTTAGTCAAAAATACTTTATCCGAAAGGGTAGAAAAGTTGTTTTAGGTTCCCCGTATCCAAAACTATTTTTTAAATATAAACGTGGAATTCCAAATGTTTTCGCTGCGCAATCTAATTTTGATTTTGTTGAAGTTCGTATTCATGACGATATACAGTTAAACACTTTGGGGACCAGTGAATTGAACTTTACTATGGGAGGTTTTCTTTTCAAAAAAGACCTTCGAGTGATTGAACATAAATTCTTTCGTGCTTCTGATTTAGGCTTTTTCTCTAATCCAGTAAATACGATGCAGATTTTAGATACGGCACTCAACACAAATAACTCCTACATGCAATTTAATTTTATTCACCACTTTAAGGGCTTTTTTCTTAATAAAATAGGGCTGATTAATCGTTTGAAATTGGAGGAAACGATAGGTGGTGGCTTTTTAACTGTGCCAGATGTAAAATTTAGGCATGTTGAATTTTATGTAGGATTAGAGAGAAAAGTTCGAATTCGACAAACGATTTTTAAAATTGGTATTTATGCCGTGGCCGGAGATAGTAACTTCTCAAAAGCTGATGTAAATTTCAAATTTGGATTCAATTTCTACGACAACTTTACTGGAAAATGGCAATACTAATTGCTTAATTTGAAGATTTGCCTACTTTGAAATTGACCTTTGTCAACGCCCATCAAATGAATTTCCCTTGTGAATATGCCCAATTTAGTCAACTCTAATGCATTCAAGAAATTATAAACCAAGAAAGTTGAAATGGTAATTCTTAAAACAGAACGCTTAAATAGCTTGTTGTGATGCATTTTCAACAAGCATATAAAAGCTATGAGAATGGACAGAATTCAAATGAGAAGCTTTACATAATTAAGGGTATGAAAGCCTATTAAACGTGCCCAATGAAGAAATTAGAAAATCCACCGATGTAAATAAAGGATAGGTGAAACAAAAGATCGACTAAAAAGAGAATAGGAAAGGTGCGCTTAATGTCAACAAATAGTTGCGTTAATTCTTTTGTGAGATGTTCCGAAGAGGAGGAATCTAGTTGAATGAGTTGTTTTCTTGGAATGAATTACAGTAAAAAAAAGTAGAGGTTGTAAATGGTTAAACAACAAATCAAACCATGATTTATTGTTTGTAATTCTCTTAGTAATTTCAATCATTTTTATCGCATTAAATACATTTTTCCAAAATCTTTGGTGAAATATTTGTCCGCACCAGATTCTCTTTGTTTTATGGATTCGCCGTGAAGTTTCATCTGTACACGATAGAGGTAAACTCCATTTGCCAATTGGTCACCAAATTCATCCGTTCCGTTCCAGGAGAATTCTGAAATGTTTCGTCCAATGTAGATTGGACCAAACTCGCTTTCTGAAATCTCGCGAATAACTTTACCTGTCACAGTCATGATTTGAATAAGCATGTCATCTGGAACTTCGCTACCTGTGAGAGTAAAGACAAATCGCGTACTCGTGCTGAACGGATTCGGGTAGTTCAGCAGTTTGGTAACGGTGGATTCGCGTATAATCTCAAAAGTTATACGATAATCTAAATCTCCTGATAAGTTCCCAGTTTTGTCAGATCCTTGGACCAACAAAGTGTATTTGCCATCTAAATCGAATGTACCAGGATACATTATTTTGAATCGTTTATTCTGAGGGTTAGCAGGGATCCATTGCATTATAGTTTGCCCGTTTGTCTCAAAAGGTATCCTTTTTTGAATCCCATTTGGACTCGTTAGGTAAATACCAAATAATGCCGTGTCAGTAATATTATCCATAATTAAAAAAGGATTATCATCCTTCAAAGTGATTAAAATTTCACTAAATGGATTTACAATATCACCATTTAAAATATGTCTTCCATCGAAGGTAACATCGAGAATTGGATTTTTTTCATCTTCAATTATGTCAAATGGAATTTGAAGTAAATTGTTGAAGTGAAATTGCTCTGGCTGGTCGAGTTCGCCAAATTGTCCACTGTACGGATTAACTTCCATCCAAAAAATATTAGAGCCGCCAAATCCACTTGTGGAAAATCGAAGCGTATCCCTGATGGTTTGATTAACGCGCAACGAATCTTGTCTCGGGTAATTCAAAAGATGCCTCACGTGATTTTCGTCTTCAACATAGTAATGAATTAATAACGAATCCATCGGTCTGTCGCTAATGTTTCTGACGTCAATTGCAAAAGAAATAGTTTCTCCTTCGTTAACTGGACCAGCATCAGCGGACCAGAAATAGCCATTTGTACCGTCTATTGCTGATTCTGGAAGTGGATCAAATAAAATATGCCAGCTGTCAATTTGACCCGGTGTAAAATTCAAGGAGTCCGTTAATACAGCATTGAGTTTCATGTAAGGTGCCGTTTGCGCTTGGATGTAGTTTTCCAAAACAAGAATGGAATCTGTGGATGCCACTGCAATAGATTGTGTGTTCAGGTAGGTTTGATTCCAATCGTAACGATCGATAGAGAAATAGGCTGTATCTCCTGGCGTTGACTCTTCAGGATCTATTTTCCAATAAAAACTATTCCATTTTGCAGCAGGACCAATAAGTGTGGAAGTTTCCTGACCAATATAATCAGAGCCTACCATTGGTGCAATTAAATGAACAGGATCATTTGCTGTTTGTCCAAATAACTCAATTACACTGGAAGGATTTCCCTTTTGTACAAAGAAAGCCATTGGCGTATTAGATCTACTTCCGTTAATACTATCTGTACCTAGAGTAGCGAAAGTTGAGTACATACCAACTGAATCTAAAGCATTCCATTGATTGTATTGGGCGCCACTTCTTGGTGCGTATATAATAATGTAATGCCCATTTGGAACTTCATTCAAAACCATGTTTTGAAAAGCGGCTAATTGAGAGGCAGAGTTTTGACGGAAAATAAAGTATTTTTCAACTCTATTTCTACATTGATTCATGTCGTTTGCATTTCCAAAACCTTTCGTCGGATTTATAGTGTCTCCTGCAGAATTTAGCCATCGTGTTCCCCAAGATTGAAAACTAATTGGGTCGACGACTCCAACATGAATGGAAGGTGTTAAACCGCACAAATCATAGTCTTGAAGTGTCCCGTTGATTAACCACTGATTTTGGTATGTTTGCATGGTTGTTCCATAATTGAAACATTCCAAAAAATTGGTATCGGCAGTCGTGAAGTTTAACTTTCTTGATGGCCGATCGTAATTAAGTTGAGCAAAACCATTTTCTTTGAATTGGAAAAAATGATCCTGTCCCCAGCCGACTTTATTTTCTATGTACTGAAATGAACTTTCTTTCCATTCTAAATTAGATTGAGACAAAGCAACCCGCCAAAAATAAACGGTGCTATCTGTGCAAACAAGCGGAATATTTTGACTTGTTGATGAATTCAACCAATTCGCAGGCAAGGCTTCTTTCACGCCCCCAAATTGTATTATGTTTTGATAACATTTAAATGGCGAGTTAAATAAATCTGTTGTATCAATCTCAAATAGGTACGTGTTCGTAATTGCCAAAGGGTCAATTGTTGATACTTTTAACACGACACTATCTTTAGGGACAACAGCGAACTTGTAAGGTGAAACAGGTTGAATACCTTCAATATTTATAAAAAGTGTTTTTATAATTGTATTGTTATTGAATTCATCATAAACTTCGGCTATGAATGAGGGAATATCCGCTTTAATCGTAAATTGATTAACACCTATACCTATGTTGGGTTGCAAAGGCATTTTGAATTGAATATTGCGAACATAATGCAAATTCGGAATTAAAATTTTATAAACAGAATCAATAGAAGTTTCTGGAAAATCTCTAGTTATTTGAAGTAAAAAGGTATCTACAATTGATTGCCCAAGATTTTTTAATTCTATGTTCACAACGATACTATCAACGGTCAAATCAATTTTATCTGGTCCAAAACTCACACTTTGATTTTGTAACTCAATTTCAGGTTTTACATGATAGTTTAGTTTCAAAAGTGGATCGCCGTTAAAGGTCATTTGAAGTAAAGTGGATTCGTTTATGATTCCATTGAAACCGATCTGATTTGATAAATAATCAATGTTGTCTTGAATCTGCTTTGCAATATGATTGCCGTAGCCATTTTTACTAAATTGTCTATATAAATTTTGAGAATAAACATTTAGAGGCCCGTCAAAACCTAATGAAACATTCGATAAATAGCCTATTGCTCCTGAGTTTTGTGCTCTAACGAATTTTTCAGAAGTGGAGAAGCCGGTACTTTCATTTTGGAAAATATTTCCATTGTAACAAGTGTTTGCCAAAACAAAAGGATATTTTCCTTGATTATTCCAGTTGGAAGGCTCATCGATATTAATTTCAAAACCTGTTGTTCCAGCATTCGCATGACCAAAAAAGTTGATTATACTAACTCCTGAACTCAGTCTTGAACTGATCATATTGTATGTTGCCGGATCGAGAGGGTCAGAATTCACTTTGTAAATACGATGAACATTTCCACCGTATTTGTCATTTTCTATTGTGTTTTGCATACCTCCTAAAAAGGTTTGAAAAATAGATTGTTCGCTTGCCGTTATTCCACCTGAGAAATGAAAAATTTGCTTTTGCCAATCTTTTTCTGCCGAATTATAGAGGCTTAACGAATCAATTTGGGATTCATATTCAATTACTTTACTCAAATAACTCGTCAATTCTGTATTGTTTGTCACTGATATACGGGAAGTAGGAATCAATGGAACCATATTGTTTGGAACTAAACTGGCAGTGATAGCAATATCACTGCTCGGCTGGCCAAATGAGGGCACCAAAGATTGTGCATAGTAACTTAAATTTCCTCGAGTGCCTGATCCACCTCCTATGCTAGAGAAAATAACCGCTTCTCGAATTCCTTTCCCAATTAAAAATAAGGCAGTTGGTTTTTTCAGTGAACGAGAATACATATAGTGTGAAAAGCGCCTAACTCCATTAATGTGCTTCGGAATTCCACCGCCAAATTGTAAATATAATTCGTCAACTTCCGCAGTAATAACTTGATGTCCGCCGCCAGCAATCGAAGTCCGGTAATTTTTGTAATCAATAAGACCCAACTCTAAACTTTTATGATAAACCATTAACAAAGCTGAATCTGGAGTAATTGCGCTAAAATCTCTAAAATTCCCAGTTCCGTTTATAGGCGCTAAATCCAAAATATTTTGAATCGTCGAAGCATCAGCAAATACGACAGTTTGTTTGTTGCCTGATAGGGTATTTGGTAGCAAAGCTTGCACTGTCGTACTTCCATTGTAGACTCCATTCAGCTTTCTTGGCACATCACCGAAAGAAAAAAGTATAGGATTTGACGGAGCCCAGTTGAAGTCAAAACGAATTTTTGCTTGTCCAGATTGGTTGCTAATCTGAAATTTATTATGTGAAAATCCAGTTAAGTCCGGTTGTTTGGGATAGGTTAAAGAAAAATATGTCCAACCTTGGCGATCTGATGAAACAGGTAAATCACCAACATTTTTCCATTTTAAAACACTGGTTCCATTGCTTAGACTACCGGAAGGAAAGCTGCTGTTGAATTGAATATTTTGAATCCCAGTAAAAAGTGTATCTAGTAAAATTGAGTCGCTGGATCCAACAGTATATTGCAAATGATGGTTGTAAAGTCCTCCACCAGTGTTAGCGGCGTTATTGCTACTGAATGAATTTACTTGTAATTTAACTTCAGGAGCGTTCACTCCTGTATAAATTGCATTCGTTGGGACCATATAATTGTATGCGTTTGGACCAATAACAGAAGGACCGCTAAATCCTTCTAGATCGTTAAACATAGAAGTCGAAATATTGGATAAACTTTCACCCTCAAAGTAGCTGTTATGTTGGTCATTAATATAATTCCATTCTATAAAAGGAGCAGCAGCATAAGCCCCGAAATTGATATCCGTTTCCTCAACGAAACGCAGATTACTCAATGCATTATTCCATGTAAAAAAATAATTTATCGTATCACTGTAAAGGGAGTAGTTAGGATTCCCAATTTTATCTGAATTAGGGTAAAGAGTGGAATCTAACCAGCCGTCATTTTTTTCTGCGTAAAATAGAAAATAGTCACCACTATCGAGTGAATTGTCATTTCCATCTACTATATACAAAGGAACCTCTTTCTCTCTGCCAAAAACTTGAATATTTTGTGAATTAAATGTATTAATAGGAACACCCGAAGCAATCAGTTCATTGTAATCAATCTTATAAATTCCAGTTTGAACAATCTTAAATTGGTAGTATTTTTGACTGTAGGTTATCCATTCGTTTCCGTAGGTCTGTGCTTTAGTTTGGAAACAAAAAATAAATAAGCTTGTAAGAAGAGAGAGTATACTTATTTTCATAGGCTTCATTCCTTTTGAACAAGATGGCTTGGCTGATTTAAGCGCAATCTCAATGATATAACGTGAGAATATAGTGCCACGGATGCATTGCCTAAATCGGTGAAGGCGTAATCCAAACTAAATCCTTTTATATTCATACCAAGTCCGATGGTTGGTTGAAAATTTAATTTTTTAACTTCATCGAAGTCTGAGACATATTGAAAATTGGTTAAGCCTCCTCGGACTGAAACAAAAGTTTTATAATTTAGTGAGAATCCAAAATGAGGATCAAACGAAACCCGATTTGTGCGAAGTAAAGTATTGCGTTTGCCGTCCGTCGTCATATCTAAATCTAGTTCCATCCCTAAATTTAGACCTTTTTTACTTAATTCAAATTGTCGGTAACCGCCGAGCATGAGTCGCGGCAAGGTAAGTTCTAAACCGTTTTGCGGCAAATCATTACCTGTATTTAAGAAAATCTCTTTAGTGGAGTTGTCTAGAGTAAACATCCAAGCATTGAACGTAGATGTCGCATCGCGAAGTACCGCCCCATATTTCCATTTATTATTTCTGGAATACTGCAATCCTAAGTCCAAACCAAAACCCCAAGATTTTGCAAAGTCACCAATTTTACGATGTATCAATTTAAAATTACCTCCGGCTGATAAACCTTCAATTTTAAGTTTTCGAGCGTAGGAAAATAAAAAGCCATAATCTGCTGCCGTAAAAACTGAAATCTTATTGTAGTCTATATTTCCTTCATTATCTATAAGCTGTGTTGTATTTGGTATGTCGTCAACAGCAAAGCGAATAGCGGAGAAACCGATGGTACTTCTGTCGTCTATAGAATGGGCCAATCCAAGAAAATCATATTTCGCTATTCCCGCAAAATATTCGCTGTGCATCAGTGAAACTTCTAACCATTTATCAACTTTGGTTAAACCTGCTGGATTCCAATAACTTGAATTGACACTGCCAGTATTTGCTATTACGGCATTTCCAACGCCTAGTGCTTCGGCACCAACTCCAATATTTAAAAATTCGTTTGAATATTTTGGAGCGAGACTTCCTTGGGCTAAACTGCAGTCCCAACTAAAAATTGCCACGAAGAATGAAAAAACGGAAAAAATAACTTTCATGAGAGATAAAATCTTGTCAGTTAAACGATAAATGAGCTATTAAATTGTGTTAATCGTCTTAGGCAACTTTAATTTATGTGTAAATTTAAAGTTTTTTACTTTATTTCGCACCATGAGTAAACGTGTTTCACTTTTTAATATACCAAATATTATCACGGCTTGTAACATGATTTCAGGTATCTTGGCTATATTATTTGTCTTTTTTGGTCGATTAGATTGGGCGCCTTGGTTTATTTTTCTCGGAGCAATTTTTGACTGGTTGGATGGATTTACCGCTAGGATGCTGAAACAGTTTTCTGAATTAGGAAAACAATTAGATTCTCTTGCCGATATGATTACATTCGGTCTAGCACCCGGTATTTTTATGATGGCCGTTTTAATCGTTGCCATCGATTTAGGAAATCCAATTCAAGAGACAAATTTTAATGATTATGCTGCCTATTGCATGAGTAATTGGAAGAATGCATTGTTTTATGGCCCTACTAAGATATTTTATGGCTATTACTTGTGGCTTCCTTTTCTTGCGCTGCTGATACCCGTTTTTTCATTGTTCCGTTTAGCAAAGTTCAATATCGACACGAGACAAAGCGACTCTTTTCTGGGTTTACCAACACCGGCAAATACTTTGTTCTTTACTACTTTTGTTCTGGCATTATCGTTTTATTTCACAAAGGATGGTTATCCAAATTATTTTGTAACCTTATTATTTGAACCCGTCTTGCTTGCAGTAATTATTTTGTTAATGTCTTTTGCTTTAATAACTGAAATACCCTTATTCGCGCTAAAATTGAAATCATTGAAGTGGGACGGAAATCAAATTAGATATATTTTTATTCTACTTTCTATTGTATTAATTCTGTCAACAGGCGTTTGGTCTATCGCATTAATTGTATTTTTGTACTTGGTTTTGTCAATTTTTGCAAACCAAGGCCAAATGAATAAAAAAAGATAAAATGAAATTCAAAGCAGAAATAGATGTAATGCCCCTAGAGGCTCTTTTGGACCCGCAAGGAAAAGCTGTAACAAGCAGTATGAAAAATATTGGTTTGCCAGATATTTCTAGTGTTCGAATTGGTCGTCACATACAATTAATTGTTGAAGCTGCGGATGAAAATAAAGCTGCGGAAAAAGTGCAAGAAGCTTGTAAGAAACTGCTGGTCAATGCAATAATGGAAAGTTATACCTATACAATAGAAAGAGCTTAGTATTATTTTGTACCTTAGATTTCAAGACCGCAGAGTTATTACTATTAATCAATAAACCATAAAATTAAATTGTATGTCAGAAGATCAAATTTCTCCAGAAGCGCCGAAAAAAAATAATGGTGGCTTTATTGCTACTATTTTATTATTGCTGCTCGGTCTCGGCGTGATGGCTTATATGTGGTCTCAAAAAAATAGTCAGTTGAATGACTGTTCAAATGAAACTGTAACTTTGCGCGCTGACATGGATGGCATGAATCAGATGATGGAAGGGTACGTTGGAAACATGTCAAATGACCTGAGAAAAGATTTCCAAAGTATGCTTGAAACATACGATGCTTTGATCGAGAAGGATAAAACGAAAGCAGATAGTCTGAATCTTCAAAAAGAGAAAATCCTAGGTCTAATGAATGAGCTTGCGCAAAACAAAAGAATGTCTGCGTCACAATTGTTTCAACTGCGCAAAGAAAATGGAACATTACGTGGTATCATGAAAAGTTATGTGATGCAAATTGACTCGTTAAATACTTTGAATTTGCAACTGGAATCTAATCTCCAAACGACAAAAATAAAATTATCGACAACAACAAATGAGAGAGATCAATACAAAGTAGATGCTGAATCAAGTGCTGAACAAGTGAAAAAAGGTTCAAAACTACAAGTGTTCGGCTTTTCTAGCGTGGGTCTTAGAATGAAATTGAATAATACCACAGAGGAAACGAATAGAGCGAGAAACACAGTTCAAATACGCTCAAGTTTTACAATTTCAGAGAATCCAATCGCATCTGTAGGAAAGAAATCAGTTTATATGCAAATTGTCGATCCATCAGGTAAAACATTGCAAGTGAAGTCGTCTAATGTAGTGCAGACCGATGGAGGAGCTATTGCTTATTCAGATAAAAAAGATGTTGAGTACAACAACGAAAGAGTTGATATGTCGATATTCTATGATTTAAGTGGAGCCGATGCTGCAAAAGGAAATTATAAAGTCAAAATATATATTGACGGCCAATTGGCGGGAACGGATAGTTTTACGCTTAAATAAAAGTTTTAGTTAGTTAACAGAACGGATACTTCTCCCCTTGAATTTTGTGTTCTATTCAAGGTGTATTCGTATTTCTCCTTAAAAAATGACAAGCGCTTAGAATGCCGCTTTGTCAACATTTAGTTATATGATAAATATATTTATAGCGAATCTTGACTGGGAAATTAGTTCCGAGGATTTGAAAGCTACCTTTTCTGCTTTTGGAGCAGTTACTTATGCCCATGTGGTTTTTGACAAAGAAACGAAAAAGTCCAAAGGTTATGGATACGTTGAAATGGATAGCGCTGATGAAGCAATCGCAGCTATTCAAGCATTAAAAGGATTAGAGGTGAATGGCCGAGCTTTAGATGTGAAGATAGCCTCGCCAAAAGAAAATCGCCAAGCGTTAAAGCCAACGATACCTGTAAAAAAACCGTTTTCAAAAGATAATCGTTTTCAAAAACCTCAACCTTCTGCTTCAAAGAGACCAAGAATTTCTCCTGGTGCTGAAAAAGAGCGTTTTTCAAACAAGCCGGAAAATAAAAAAGAAGATTAATTTTTCAAAAAAAAGTTTTTATGTCTGATGCTATTGATCAAGGTCATGTAATTTCTAGAATCGATGATAACGGAATTGCGTATATCGAATTTGGACATCCATTAAGTAATTCTTTGCCAGGCAAGATTTTGAACTTATTGGCAGATACGATTTCGAAAATGGGGCAAAGTGGCAAAGCTAAAGTCATTATTTTGTCCTCTGCTGGAGATAAAGCATTTTGCGCTGGAGCAAGTTTTGATGAGTTGATTTCCATAGATAATCTGGAAACTGGTAAAATTTTCTTCTCTGGTTTCGCAAGGGTTATAAATGCATGTCGTAAATGCCCTAAGTTTATTATTGGACGAATCCATGGTAAAGCCGTTGGTGGTGGCGTCGGCGTTGCATCAGTGGTTGATTATTGTTATGCAACGCGTGTTGCGGACATAAAACTTTCTGAATTAGCGGTTGGTATCGGACCGTTTGTTGTTGGTCCTGCTGTGGAAAGAAAGATTGGCTTATCGGCGATGAGTCAGCTGGCAATAAACGCGACTGAATGGCGTTCGGCTGAATGGGCAATGAAAAAAGGATTGTATGCTGACGTATTTGATACATCTGCTGAAATGGATGAGGAAATTAATGTTTTGGCAAATCGATTGGCTTCTAGTAATCCAGAGGCGATGCGTATGTTGAAAGAAGTTTTCTGGCAAGGAACGGAGCATTGGGATAAAATATTAGCGGATCGTGCAGCAATGAGCGGGGAGCTTGTATTAAGTGACTTTACTCGTAATGCGATTAATGCTTTCAAAGGAAAATGAACAAATAGTAAATGATTTTATATATAATCACAAATAACAGTATTTTAGATTAAAAATTTATTTCATAAAATTTTGTTAAGTCAATTTTTTTTTACACCTTTAAGTAGATTTAGATAAATATTTTAATATTAACCATCTTCCTTTATTTTAAGGAAAACAAAATTGTTATTATACGAGACAAAATTTTTTAAAACCTGTTATTCTAGTTTTGCTTTTTGGTTTTTTAATCTGGGCATGTCAAAAAGAACCTCGCGAAAAAGAAATAAATTCTGGGATTAGTGAAAATCCTGTAGTGTTAAAAAGTTCGTTGGTTGTTGAAAACAGTGTAGAGCGATTATTAGAGATTAGGAATTATTCTACTCAAAAGATTGTAGATAATAATGTTTCTCTTGTTGCATTAAAAGCTGCATACCTAGAAAATAATGAAGAATAAATCATTAATTTACTAGGACTTACACAAAGTGAAGTCGACGATTTTGAAAATGAATTATCTAGTCTGAGAAAGACAATAATAAATAGTAATCCGGAATTCTATAGTAATTTTGAAGATTATTGTTCTGAATGGCATATCTGGACAGATAAATAATTTTTTTGACAATTTCGATTCAGTTACTTCTGTTGATGAGGTCTTACCAGCTACTGATACTAATTGGCCAGCATATACGGCATGTTTAGTTGTCTGTACCACGACAGGCCCGTTTATTTATTGGGCTTGTGTATATTTATGTTATGATACTTACGCTTAAAATTATAAATTATGAATTATTTAATTGTATTAATTTTGGCATTACTCGTATTTCCGCTGACATTTGTTGATGTTAAGGCTATAAGAAAGAAAAAAATTGTTTATTCTTACTTCGTTTTAGTAGTAAGTTCTCTAATCTATTTAATATTTGATTATAACAGAAATCCGCAGGATAAAATTTCATTTATTATTTTGATAGTTTTAGTTGCTGCTGTTAATATTTATAAAATGTTTAACAAAAAAAGTTTGAATAGAGAATCATGATTTTTTAAAAGTGAAGAAAGCTTGGTCATTACGGCCAAGCTTTTTTGTGAATATTAGTCATCCAAAATGCGTGTTTCTACGAATTAAATTATGGATTGATAATAATTTTAAAAAAGGCTTGTTAATAAAAACAAGAAATCATATCTTTGCACCCCCAATTTAGGGGAATTGTCTTATTTAAAAATAAAAGATTGTGGATACATTAAGTTACAAAACCCGATCTACGAATAAAGAAACTGCTGATAAGCAGTGGTTTATCGTAGACGCTGAAGGCCAAGCTCTTGGTCGTTTAGCAAGCAAGGTGGCGAAAGTTATCCGTGGAAAACACAAGGTTAACTTTACCCCACATGCAGATTGTGGTGACTACGTAATTGTAATCAATGCCGAAAAAGTCTCTTTTTCAGGTACAAAATTGGTTGACAAGGAGTATGTTCGCTACACAGGCTACCCAGGAGGTCAAAAAACGACAACTGCGGAGCAAATGTTGAGAAAACATCCTACACGTTTAATTGAAAAAGCGGTGAAAGGGATGCTACCTAAAAACACTTTAGGTAGAGAACTATTTAGAAACCTTAAGGTATATACAGGTACTGAGCACAAACAAGAAGCTCAGAAACCATCTGTACTTGACCTAAATACATTCAATTAAGATGGAAATAATCAACACACTAGGAAGAAGAAAAACTTCAGTAGCGCGCGTTTACATGAAAAAAGGTAAAGGCGTTGTGACTGTAAATAAAAAGGACTATACAGTAATGTTTCCAATTTCTGTTTTACAGGCGAAAATTAATCAACCATTTCAATTAACGGATACGGTTGGTCAATACGATGTAACTGTAAATGTAGTTGGAGGAGGAATTAATGGACAAGCTGAAGCAATTCGATTGGGTATTTCTCGTGCACTTGTGAAAGTGTCAGAAGAGAATAAACCATTGTTGAAAGCAGAAGGTTTGATGACGCGTGACCCAAGAATGGTTGAACGTAAGAAACCAGGTCAGCCGAAAGCACGTAAAAAATTCCAATTCTCAAAACGTTAATCACCCGTTATTTTGGCGGTTGTTTAGTATCCAAGTCCGGAGTACTCTCAGTTTTACTGACCCTTCGCGATTGAATTTACTAACGCCTGCCTGTTGAAGAGACAGTGCAGACAGGGAACGTAAACAATTTTAAAAAGAAAAAAATGTCAAAAGTATCATTTGAAAAGTTATTAGAAGCAGGTGTCCATTTCGGTCACTTGAAAAGAAAATGGAATCCGGCAATGGCGCCCTATATCTTTGAAGAAAAAAAAGGTATCCATATCATTGATTTAAATAAGACAATCGCGCACTTAGAAACAGCTAGTGCGGCAATGAAACAAATCGCCAAATCTGGAAAGAAAATTCTTTTCGTTGCAACTAAAAAACAAGCTAAAGATTTAGTAGCAGAAAGAGTAAAGGAATTAAACATGCCATTCGTGACTGAAAGATGGTCAGGTGGGATGTTGACAAACTTTCAAACAACGCGTAAGTCCATTCGTAAAATGTCGTCAATCGACAAAATGCAAACGGATGGAACATGGGAAACATTGAACAAAAGAGAACGTTTGTTTAAAACTCGTCAAAGAGAAAAATTAGAGAAAAACTTTGGATCAATTGCTGATATGACGCGTCAGCCAGCGGCTGTATTCCTAGTTGATATCGTAAAAGAACATATTGCTTTGAACGAAGCAAAACGCTTAAATATTCCAGTTTTTGCAATGGTAGATACCAACTCTGACCCACGTCAAGTTGATTTTCCTATCCCTGCGAATGACGATGCAACAAAATCTATTTCTATAATTCTTGATTCAATTTGTGAATCTATCAAAGAAGGTCTAGAAGAGAGAAAAGCAGGAGGTGCCTCTGATAAAGATGCTGAAGATGCTGAAGATGCTCCAAAAGCAGTGAAGACAACGCGTGCTCGTAAAGGGAAAACTACGGAAGCAGTAGAAGTTGTCGCTCCAAAAGCAGCAACACCAGTAGCAGAAGTTATTCCAGTAGAAGAAACTACTCCAGTAGCAGAAGATGCTCCAGAAGAAGCGAAGGCAGTTGACAAAGAAGAAACGACAGAAGAATAATTAACGAAAGAAATAAGAAGAGCTATGGCAATCACAGCATCTGATGTAAATAAATTGCGCCAGCAAACTGGTGCAGGAATGATGGACTGTAAAAATGCGTTGGTTGAGGCTGACGGAGATTTTGAAGCAGCTGTTGACGTACTGCGTAAAAAAGGACAAAAAATTGCAGCGAAAAGAGGTGAAAATGACGCTAAAGAAGGTGTTATCTTTGCAGAAGTAACGAATGGCGGTAAAACTGGCGTTGCTTTGAAACTGAACTGTGAGACAGACTTCGTTGCGAAGAACGATACTTTCCGTAATTTTGTTGACTCTCTTTTGAAAGTTGCTTTGGCAAAAATGCCAGCTACTGTCGAAGAGTTGAAAGCACTACCGTACAATGATAAATTGTCTGTTGATGAAAAAATCACTGAGCAAATTGGTGTAATCGGAGAGAAATTAGATTTGTCAGGTTATGAAGTAGTAAATGCAGCAAAGGTTGTCGTTTACAATCATCCAGGAAATCAATTGGCAACTATCGTAGCTTTGAATCTTGATTCAAGTGCTGCTGAAGATGCAGGAAAACAAGTTGCAATGCAAGTGGCAGCGATGAACCCAATCGCTCTAAATAAGGACGGTGTTGACGCTAGAACTATCGAGCGTGAACTGGAAATTGGTAAAGAATTAGCTATCCAAGAGGGTAAACCAGCAGAAATGGCTGACAAAATCGCTCAAGGTCGTCTAGGTAAATTTTTTAAAGAAAATACCTTGATGAGCCAAGATTTTGTTCGTGACAATAAAATGACAGTAGAGCAATTCTTAACAAGTACAGAAGCAGGATTGACTGTAACTGACTTCAGAAGAATCTCTTTAAGCTGATAAATAAATTATTTTCAAAAGACCGTTCGTCCTTGTGATGAACGGTCTTTTTTATTCCATACTTACGCTAAGGACAGTGCAGCTTAGACTTCGATCAAATTATTTTAATTTCATTTTAGCTTTTTGCGCGAATATAAAATGAATCCAATAAAAAAAACCAACGGAATCTCATTTTGGAATGAAAAGAGTGTGTTCAATTTTCTTATCTTTGGCATTCTTCAAATAGCTCTGTCAAAACATGAAATACAAGAGAATATTACTCAAACTAAGCGGTGAATCCTTAATGGGGAATAAGCAGTTTGGAATCGATAACGAAAGATTAAGTTCGTATGCCCAACAAATTAAGGAAATCCATCAGTTGGGTGTCGAAATTGCCATTGTCATTGGCGGCGGTAATATTTTTAGAGGTGTTCAGGCGGAAGAAGGAGGAATGGATCGTACCCATGGTGATTATATGGGGATGCTGGCAACCATGATAAATGCAATGGCTTTGCAAGCAGCACTTGAGTCTGCAGGAGTCAATACGAGACTTCAGTCTGCTATTGAGATGAAAGAGATTGCTGAGCCTTTTGTGCGTCGTCGCGCTATGCGCCATCTTGAAAAAGGGCGAGTGGTTATTTTTGGCGCAGGGACGGGTAATCCTTATTTCACGACGGATTCTGCAGCGTCTTTAAGAGCAATAGAGATAGATGCAGATGTTATTTTGAAAGGTACACGGGTAGATGGGATCTATACGGCAGATCCATTAAAAGATCCAACGGCAACAAAATATGATATGATCAGTTTTGATGATGCGTACAGCAAAGGGTTGAAAATAATGGACATGACTGCGTTTACGCTTTGTAAGGAAAATGACTTGCCTATTATAGTATTCGATATGGATACACCAGGAAAATTGAAGAAGTTAATGGACGGCGAACAAATTGGTACGATAGTGCGCAATTAATGGTTGAATTTGAAAATTTGATATGATGGAAGAATTACAAATGATTTATGATGAGTTCAAAGAGTCGAATAGTAAATCTATGGAGCGATTGGAAATGGACTTAACAAAAATTAGAGCAGGTAAGGCTTCACCTGGAATGTTAACTGGTGTTATGGTTGACTATTATGGAATACCAACTCCTCTTCAGCAAATTGCAACTTCAAATACAATGGATGCAAGAACCATAACTGTTCAACCCTTTGAAAAAACGATGCTTGATGAAATTGCAAAAGGGATTATCAATTCTAATTTGGGTTTTGCGCCTCAAAGTAATGGGGAAATACTGATAATAAACGTTCCAGCATTGACGGAGGAGCGTCGACGCGACTTAGCAAAAAAAGCTAAATCTGAATGCGAAAATATGAAGGTAGCTATTCGAAATCATCGTAAAGATGCCCTAGATATGGTAAAAGATCTTAAAAATGAAGGTCTTTCTGAGGATTTAGCTAAAGACGCGGAGAGCGAAATTCAAAATATTACGAATACTTTTGTCAAATTAATTGACGATCTTCTTGAGCTTAAGGAGAAAGATATAATGACCATATAAATAGAAACTTGTCTATTTGAAAATGCAGCTATTGTCTGTGGAATAGTTGTATAGTCTTGTAGCAAATTTATTTATAGAATGATTATTTCAACTCGGCGATTGGCTTGTTCTTGCCCTCTGCTTGTTGGATTGGGGTAAACTGGACGGTCAGCTCCGTAGCCAACAGCTGTCATACGCTTTTTATTTATACCGCTATTAATTAAATAAAGCATTACGCGCTTAGCTCGAGCTTCGGACATTTTTTGCCCTGCAAGTGTCGTTGAATTCGGTTCGTATACATGACCCTGGATTTCAATTTTAACTTTCGCATTGAGCCCCATAAATTCTTTTAAGCGCAATAAAACGGGTTCAGCACTTGTTAAAAAAGTTGAGGTACTTGGTTTAAATTGAATTTCCTCAAGCTGCAAAGATTTTCCTTTTTTTAATTGTTGTAATCTTATCTCTATTTTTTTTTCTTGAGTTGGTGAAACTTCCTCCAACCTATCAACAAAGAAATAGCCCTCAACACTGCAAGCTATAGACATTAATCCACTTTTTTCCGGTTGAAAAAGTAAATCGCTAGCCTTCTCACGGATTTCGATTCCCTTAAGTCCAGACAAATATATGTTGGCAACGACCGGGTCTCCTGTTTCTATATCGCGAAGTTCAATAGTTGTGATGTTTCCAGGAATATCTTCTGTTAAATCAATAATAAGTCCTTTGTTGTCGCTAGGTTTGGTGATTTGTTCAACATCATTCGGAACTAATTCAACCTCCATATTGATACTAGTTTTTTTTGTTTTTCCTGTAAAAATGACAAAATGAATTTTGTTTCCTTTCGCCATATTTAAAGAGCGAAGGCCATTTTTAATATCCCTATCGACTAACCAAACAATCGAGGAAGTTTCTCTTACAAGCATACGTTTTATCTCTGCGCGACCGCTTTCAATATCACCACAAATATCATTGCCGTCTGTTTGAAAAACTACTAAATTTAAATCTCCAGTTTCTGTTTCGGCTTTCAAGTTAAATTTTCCGTCATATTCTGCAATGAAAGAAAACCAAACTGAGTTACCTATTTCTAAATTTTTTAAGGCAGCATATTCTTTAAATTCATCTTTAATACCTGATGTTCCTGGCAGTTCAGTTAAAGACCTGCCAGACTGAAATATAGGAAGCGCACCATCACAGTCTGCAATGTTTTCCGACGTTATAGGTTTCTTTCGTCCTGCATTACAAGAGAAAAGAATAAGTATGACAAATATGAAATATAGTATCTTACGCATTATACAAACCTTAATACAAGTGTAGAGATAGATTAGGTTTTATTCTGGTGATACCGTTCAATCTTATCTTTTATTTTTTGTATACAGAAGTTTGGCTATAAAGGTTACATTTACTTGTAAATTGGCTAGATAAGGAGTCATTTACAAACGAAATCTTGAAGCTGATTTTATCAATTTCTACGCGAAATCTTGAATATAAATAATTTTAATTGTTGATTTAATTTTAAGAGTTCTAACCTTACATTCTCTAAACAGATAAGAATGAAACGCGATTTTTAGCATGCATTGAGAATATAATGAAAAATTTAGGGTTCGATTGTTTGAAAAAAGTGACTGTTAGTTTGTATTGAGAAGAAAACGTGTATAATCGTTTTTAAGAGTTATTTAATTCATTGGCAAGCCCTATAATTTACAATTTTAGAGATAAATTACCCTCGAGCTCTAAAACTATCCTTAATTCATTTACGCCAATTTGAATGGTAGAAAATGTAAGATTTGATAGTTTTCCAGTTAAATATACATATTGATTTTTTTGATATTCAATAGGATTGTTTATTTGCATTTCAATTTCTTGTCTGGAAATTTCTAGCTGGTCGCTTAGATTATATTTGGCTTTAGCTCTGAAGGATTCAGTTAGTTTTTTGTCAAATAGCCATTTCGCTGATTTTAAAACTGCGTCGCGTGATCGAATGTCGAATGTTAAATCTGGAAAACTTATTTCTTGCGTTTGTGTATCATAAGTTGGGGTGCCAAGAAGGTAGAGCGTTCCGCGTTTACTTCCTTTAAAATCAACTTTAAAAAGAAGTTTCGTTCCTACTGGACCGAGAACAGTGGCTTGTGAAATAATGATTTGTTTGTTTTTGAAAGGAATCGTCATTCCAGAAATTTCGTTTCGTAATATGCTATTTATACTGTCGTATGAAACTAAAGTCAATAAGGGTAAATTAAAGTTTTCGTTACCAGGTATTTTTGATAAAAAGGGTAGACTTGGTTTTATTCTAGTAAAGGTGTCCGACGAAAAAACTGGACTTAATTCCATGTTTACCATTAGATTTGCTTTTTGTTTATCAAATGTAAGAGGCTCGATTTCGATGGCTCTTGGTTGAAAATAGAGATAACCTAAACCAGGCACAACGATCGCTTCTTGCATTGCTTTCCAAGCTTCTGATATTGGTGATAATAAATCAATTTTCTCGATTTTATCGTCTATTTCATGTTCCATTTCTTTTAAATAGTCACTCATTTCTTTCTCAATTAATTTTGAAGCGTCATATCGGAAAAAAGTCAATTCACAAGGATTAAGCGGCTTTACACGCTTTAAGGTTGTCTTGCTTTTTAAACTGTAATTAGAGGTTATAGATAAGTCACTTTCGAAGTCAATTTCGATTTTTCTTAGTGACTCTCCAACTCCACAACTCACATAAATTCTTGGTGTTAGACAAATTGGATCGGAACCAAAAATGGAAGAACACTGCGCACAATAGCTTGCTCTGATATTATATTCTCCTTGAATTTTATAGGCTAAAGTTTTCTTTGAACCTTGAAAATTAATTGGTTGACGAATAAAATAGTATTGAAATGAAACGCCATCACATTGTTCTTGCTTCCTCTTAAAAGTCTTAGGAATGGATGCTTCAGCTAATTCAAAGTAAGGTGCTAAATTAATTTCTATAGGAATTTTAACTGTGCCTTTGATTTCTGGAATGACCATTGGTGTTTCTGCCGTAATATTTGGTTGTTGCGGGACAATACTGCCGCAAGAACTAGTAAATATCGAAAGTGATAAAAGGATTAGAACAAGGATGTATATTCTCATGACTGCAAATGTAATTATTCCAATTTTCTAAAAAACAATACCTGATTTTTAAACTATTATTTTTCATTAATACGGAGAATTTATACTAGTTTTGAAAGTCAATCTCATCATTGAAAACTTAAATAACAATGGAAGAATTATTATTGAACATAGGATTTTCGCATACTTTGTCGAAACTTACTCCTTATTTGATGTCTGTTTTAGTGGGCATATTGTTAATGAGGCAAACATTGAATTCAAGTTTTTTTAAATATAAAATTGCAAAATGGACAATTGCGATTTTGTTATTGCTTGTGCCTTTTGTGGCATATTTTTCAGTGAATCCGATTTATGAAGGCGATTTTAGTCAAAATGGTAAAGAAATGAAAATACGAAATGCTAAAACAACTGAAATGGGAGAAGGTTTGCTGGTATTATCAATACCAGGGTGTCCCTATTGTTTTGAAAGTATTCCATCATTAAAGCAATTGAAAAAAAGAAATCCCGAATTAAAGATCACATTTGCTGTAACGGGTTCGGATGACAAATCTGTTATGAAGGATTATCTTAGAGAAGTTAATGGTGCTTTTAAAGTTGAATTAATGCCCAATTCAAATGCATTGGTTGGTGAAACAGGAGGTTTATTTCCAGCTTTTGTATTGGTTAAAAATGGAACGGCAAATTATGTTTGGACGAATGATCAGTTCGGAGTTCGCGCAAAAGACAGGTTGGAAACTTGGAAAGAAACACGAATAAAATAGTTTAAATGAAAAAGACTTTGAAAATCAATTCAAAGCCTTTTTGGTATTAAATCGATAATTAAATTCTATTTGTCAATCCCTGAAGTACTTTGTTGAAAGTAACACTAGGTCGCATTGCTGCTGAAGTTAGAGCGTCATTAGGATGGTAATATCCACCAATGTCCATTTTTTTCGCTTGAACTTCATTCAATTCTTTTACAATGGTTTTTTCATTGGCTACTAATTCTTTTGCCACTTGTTCAAATTGTGCTTTCAGTTCCATATCTGTCGTTTGATTGGCCAGTGCTTCTGACCAATATATGGCCAGATAGAAATGACTTCCCCGGTTATCCAATTCCCCAGCCTTTCTAGATGGCGATTTGTCTTCGTCTAAGAAACGACCTGTTGCCTCATCTAAAGTTGCTCCTAAAATGGCTGCTTTTTTGTTCCCAGTCGTTTCACATAAATGGTCAAACGAAGCGGCTAGCGCAAGAAATTCGCCTAAACTATCCCAACGTAAATGATTTTCTTTTAGAAATTGTTCAACGTGTTTCGGTGCAGAACCACCTGCTCCAGTTTCGAATAAACCACCACCGTTCATCAAAGGAACGATAGACAACATTTTAGCACTTGTGCCCAATTCTAGGATAGGAAAAAGATCTGTCAAATAATCGCGCAACACATTTCCTGATACAGAGATTGTATCTTTTCCATCTTTCACTCTTCTCAAAGTCGCTACCGTCGCCTTTTCTGGAGAGAGTATACTAATATCTAAGCCTTTTGTATCGCTATCTTTTAAATATAGGTTTACTTTTTTGATTAATTGAGCATCGTGAGCTCTGTTTTCATCTAACCAGAAAATTGCTGGCATTCCCGAAAGCCGCGCACGAGAAACGGCCAATTTTACCCAATCTTTAATGGGCTCGTCTTTTGCTTGACACATTCTGTAAATATCTCCGGCTTCAACTTGATGCGACATTAAAATTGAGCCATTTTCAGCTATTACATTTACAGTTCCATTTTCTTTCACTTGGAAAGTTTTATCATGAGAACCATATTCTTCCGCAGCTTGCGCCATTAATCCAACATTGGGAACAGTTCCCATAGTTCTCGGGTCAAATGCGCCATTTTCTCTACAGAAATCTATTGTTGCCTGGTAAATTCCAGCGTAGCTTGAGTCTGGAATAACAGCTTTCGTGTCTTGTTGTTTGCCGTCTTTATCCCACATTTGACCAGAAGTACGAATCATTGCTGGCATCGAAGCGTCAATAATTACGTCGCTTGGCACATTTAAATTTGTAATTCCAGCATCAGAATTTACCATTGCAACAGCAGGCGAATTTTCATATGTCGCAGCAATATCGGATTGGATGGCAGTCTGCTCATCTGCAGGAAGAGACTTCATTTTTTCTAATAAATCACCAAAACCGTTTTTAAAATCAACTCCTAATTTTTGTAATGTAGATTTGTTTTTCGCTATTAAATCTTTGAAGAAAACTTCCACGGCAATTCCAAAAATAATGGGATCTGAAACCTTCATCATAGTTGCTTTTAAGTGCAATGAGAATAGAATTTTTTCAGATTTAGCAAGTTTGATTTGCTCTTCAAAAAAGGCTGTTAAAGCTTTTTTACTTAAGAACGTTCCATCAATAACTTCTCCTTTAAGCAATGGAAAACTATCTTTTAAAATCGTTTTATCACCGTTTGAGTTGGTTAATTCAATTTTAATTATAATTGCTTCAGAAACGGTGATAGATTTTTCATTTGAAAAGAAATCGCCACCTTTCATGGTTGAAACATGCGTCTTCGAATCTTTGCTCCAAGCTCCCATGGAATGCGGATGCTTTTTTGCGTAATTTTTTACAGAAAGTGGAGCTCTTCTGTCCGAATTCCCCTCACGAAGCACAGGATTTACAGCACTTCCTTTAATTTTATCATATCGAGACTTTACGTCTTTTTCTTTATGGTTTTGCGGCTTCTCAGGATAATTTGGCAAATTGAATCCTTGATTTTGTAATTCGTCAATTACTTCTTTCAATTGCGGAACCGAAGCGCTAATATTTGGTAACTTGATGACATTTGCTTCTGGCATTTTTGCTAATTCACCCAACATCGCTAAATCGTCTGTCACTCTTTGGTTTTCATCCAAATAATCTGGAAATGCTGCCAAAACTCTCGCTGATAGTGAAATATCTTTCGTTTCCATTGCTACTCCAGCGGTTCCAGCAAATGCTTGAACGATAGGTAAAAATGATTGTGTTGCCAATGCCGGTGCTTCGTCAGTTTTGGTGTAAATGATTTTGGATGTTGCCATTTGATTCTTCTTTTTTTAGGTTTTTAGCTTCACAAATTTACGCATTCAGGAGGGATTTATCAACTCAATGCAAAATTGAAAAGGCGAATAGTTCTATATAAAGTTTAACATTTTCTCGATTGCTCTTGCTCTGTGGCTGATTTTATTTTTTTCGCCCAAATCCATTTCAGCAAAGCTGCAAGTTGCTTCGTCTGGTTGAAAGATTGGATCGTAGCCAAAACCTTTATTACCTTTTCTTTCTTTAAGAATTTTACCTTTTACGATTCCTTCGAATTCGTAAAATTTGCCTTCCCAAAACAAGGAGATTATAGTTTTGAATTGAGCATTTCGATTTTCTTTCCCTTCCAGTTTCTTCAACAACAAGTCCATATTGGCTTCACTATTTCTAGCCTCTCCAGCATAGCGAGCTGAATAAACGCCTGGTTCACCATTTAAAGTTTCTACTTCTAATCCTGTATCATCGGCAAAACAGTTTTCTTTGAATTTCTTGGCTACAAATTCTGATTTGATTCGAGCATTCTCTTCCAAGGTAGAACCTGTTTCAGGAATTTCATCGTAGTAGTCGAGTTCACTTAAAGTTGTCAATTCCACGTTAAATGGCAATTGAGTTGCAATTTCCAACGCTTTATTTTGGTTGTGCGTGGCGAAGATTAATGTCATTTTTTATGGAATAGATTACGGTAAACAGTGGATTGAGATAAGACAGAATAAGCTTCGATTATTCGCTGTCTTCCATTCATGGCTATTTTTTTTCGTTTAGTTATGTCACTTAAAAGAGAATCGAGTATGTTGTACCAGTCGTCTTCTGTTTTGGCAAAATAGCCGTTCTCCTGATCCTTAACAATGGCCACATTAACACCAATAGGGGAAAGAACAGTTGGAATGGCGCAAGCCATGTATTGCAAACCTTTGAAGCCACATTTCGCAGCCGACCATCTATCTTCTTTCAAAGGCATAATACCAATTTGAATTTCAGCTAAATCCTCAATTTCTGTTTCTTTGGACCATTTAATAAACTCCAAATTTGGCAAATTCCAATCGGGAGCTTGGTTCGAAATTAAGCGAAAAGTAAAAATGTGCTTATTGCTGAGTTTTTTCAGAACAGGAAGTAACTCATCTAAATAATGCATGGTCGTATGCGTTCCTGTCCAGCCTATTCTAATTGGTTGTTGATTTGTATTGGAAATTTTATTGTGAAGATTTTCTGTATCGATAGTTGTTGGTAGGATGAGAACATTCCTGTTGAATTTAGAAGCATAACTTGCTAAAAATCTATTCCCAGCGGTAACTTGATCAGCCCATCGAATAATAAATCGAACTTTCCAGTAAGCTTTTAGTCGCTGGAAGCGCGCATTTGTCTCGCTGAAATTTGGAATCCAAATGGCATCATCAAAATCGTAAATATATTTTTTCCGTAAAATTTTCGCCAATATCCATTCGATAATTGGTGGGCCAATCTGCGTGGCCTCGCGATGGATAAAAATATGATCAGCCTTTGCTAGTTTCGGAAGTAATACCATGCGCTTCCAAAAACTTTGAAACATTTTTCGGCCTTTAAACAAAAATAGACCTTTTGAATATAGTTTCTTCCAAGTTTCCTCATCAATGAATGGGTGGATTTCAATTTCAAAATCTTTCTCTAAAATGGAGATATACTGTTCGAATCGAAAGCGTTGTGAAGGCGCTGAGCCGACAGGGTAAGGAACAAGAAAGATTATTTTTTCCATAATCGCTTGTAAATGTCGGAATAGATTTTGATTCCTTTTTCAATATCGAAATAATCTTTTGCGCCATCGCGAATAGATTGTGTATTGAATTCCAATTTATTAAGGTCAATTTTTTTAAATCTTTCCGATGTCAATGTTTCTAGAACAATTCCCGCATGGTGTTTATGCACAATGCTATCCGAATCACCAATACCACTATTGCAGAGTAAAGGAACTCCCATTCCCATAATTTCGCCTTGTTTTACGGGTGATGAAGCTTGTTTTGAAAAGCAGGGTAATATGAAGAAAATTGAAAAGTCAAATAGTGAAATATACAATGGCATTTTGAGCCTCGAACTTGAAACTATGCGCAAAGCGTTTTTATTTATTCCTTTGGCTACTGCTTTTTCAATTATAGTTTCTGGATTATCATTCGTAACAAAAAGAAAAATTGCCAATGGTCTCTTCCTTAATAATGCTTTGAAGAAATCGAGCATTTCAGGTAACATGTACCAAGTTCCTATTGAACCGACATAACCCAAAATGAAAGTATCATTCGAAATTTCTAATGCTGTCTTGACCCTGTCTTGGTTATCTTTCTGGATATTTGACGGATTAAACAAGTCCAAATCTGCACAGCAGGGAATTACGTCGATGGACACTTTGTTTTTCTGCCAAGCAGGCCATTTTTGAATGACTTCTTTTCCTTTTCTCGTCAACGAAACAATTCCGTCAGCTTGTGAGATGAATGTAGCTTCTTGTTTTTTAAAGAAATTGTATGTTTGCTTGAAAACAGGGTTTTCTAATTTCCAGATTTTGCCTTCCACTCTTTCATCCGCCCAAAATCCACGCATGTCGAATAGGAATTTAGTGCCAAAATTACGTTTCATTTTTAATCCAACCATTGCCGAAAGATAACTTCTGCAATGAACGATGGTAAATGATTTTGTTTTGTTTAAGCGAAAAGCTAAACTTTTCATGCGCTGAACATCGTAAAGCGTAGAAAGTAAAGGTGGCTTTTTGGTGTAAGAAAGCGGATGCCAAGTAATATTATTTTTATCGCAAATGATTTGAATTTCAGATTTAAATTTCACGAAACGCTCGGGTTTTTCAAAACTGATGAGATGAAATTGAATATTTTCTTTTTTGCCCAAACCAACTAGATAGGGCAAAACTTGCGATTGGCCTAATGAATCCGTCATACCATCGTAGGATAGATATAGAACTTTTTTTACTTCATCCATCGCTCGCACCACATTTGAAACATCAATAAATACCACATTTTAGAATCGAGTTCTTTTTTGCCAGAGAAAAATCTATTTTTCAAGTCAGCAACGGCTGTCCAATTAAAAATTCCTTGCGCTTTAATTCTCGATTCACTCAAATATTCTTCAACATGATTTTTTAATTCTTTTTGCATCCATTCAGCAATTGGAATGGCAAATCCCATTTTTGGTCTATCCATCATTTCTTTCGGGATGTACTGATGCACAATTTCTTTTAAAATGTATTTCTTTTCCCCGTTTCGGTATTTGAAGTCATCGGGTAATTGGGCTGCAAATTCAATAATTCGGTGATCAAGAAGAGGTTCGCGACCTTCCAAACTTACCGACATACTTGCTCTATCCACTTTTTGAAGAATATCGTCTACCAAATAAGTCTGGTAATCGATGGCCATCACATAAGAAAGTGGAGAGGCAGAAGCATTAATTAGCTCTTTGCTGGTATAAGTGGCAGAAGAGAAATCAACCGTCTCCATAAGTAATTCGCCCAACTGTTTATCTGTAAATTGCTGGCTTACACTCAACATTATATTTTCCGATGAAGGATCGCGCAGAACGATTTTCAGTTTTTCATAACGGTTATGGAAATTGTAGGTGGCCCGCAAAATAGGTAGGTTTTCACTGGAAATTTTATCCATCAAGTAAGCTACGCCTTTACGAGTAAAACTAGGTATTTTATTGAGCTTTTTCTGATAGCGACTCAGAAAATCATAACGGTTATAGCCAGCAAATGTTTCGTCCCCGCCATCAGCACTTAAAGCGACTGTGACGTGTTCTTTGGCCATTTTACTTACCAAAGTAGTAGGAATAGCGCTGCTGTCAGCGTAAGGTTCGTCATAAAAGAATGGCAAGTCATCAATTAAATCAATTGCCTCCTTGCTTGTGCAATTGAATTCATAATGTTCGGTACCGAGATGTTTTGCCACGTCTTTGGCGAAAGGCGCCTCATTCAATCCTATATCGGGCACACCTATAGTAAATGTTTTGATTTTTTCGCTTCTCTCTTTTTGTAACAAAGCCGCTACACAAGCACTATCATAGCCTCCGCTCAGAAAAACGCCAACTGGAACATCAGAAACCATACGGTAATCGATTGCCGATTGAAGAATTTCTTCTGTTTTCACCTTTGCATCATCAAATGAAAGTTTGCTTTTAGGAGCATTATAAAAATCGTAAACGTTCCAGTATTGCTTGGTTTCGTAGGTTTTATTATCCAAAGAAATGGTTAGCGAATGACCTGGTTTTAATTTATAACAATCGTTGAATATACACATATCTGAAGGGATATTGCCAAATTGCATGAAGGCTCCAACAGCAGCAAGATTCAATTCTTTTTTGAAATTCGGATGCTCATGAAAAGCTTTTAACTCTGAAGAAAAAATAAATAAATCGTTCGTTTTATAATAGAAAAATGGTTTGACACCCGCTCGATCGCGAGCCGCAAATATTTGATTTTTTATTGTGTCATAAACAACAAAAGCGAACATGCCAATGAATTTTTCCAAACATTTTTCACCCCAAAAAGCATAACTTTTAAGGACAACTTCCGTGTCACCATTTGTTTCAAAAGCAATGCCTTCTTTTTCTAGTTCAGCGCGGATTTCATTGAAATTGTAGATTTCTCCATTGAAAGTAAGCAAATATTTGCTCGTTTTCATCGGCTGCTTGGAATGTTCAGACAAATCGATAATGGATAATCTACGGTGTCCGAAGCCTACTTGCCATTCTGGAGATTCAAGGATTGCAGTTCCGCTACCATCTGGACCGCGATGGTGCATAGTTTGCGTCATTCTCTCCAAAATTTCTTTCGAGGAGTTCTTTTTGAAGTCAATAAAACCAGTAATACCACACATATTTTAAAAGGCTTATTTACTAAAATATTTACGGTACATATCGTACAGTTTTGTCAATCGTTTTTCATCGTTTGGATAATCGCGATACGTTTTAACTGGTAGTTGCATGATTTTTTCGAAGTCGGCGATGGAAATTTCCAACTTCTTAGCAATATAAGCTTTTTCGGTGTCTATCGTATCAGAATTGTAGGGCAATTTTTTTAGTTCTTCGATTGCTTCTTCTCGCGTTGCTGTTCTAGCACAAATTTGAGTTGCATAAGTCGCTCGTCGGTAATCGACACCAAATTTAACTGGCTGAATATAAGATTGTACGAATCCTGTATATTTTGACTCGTAGTGTTTTCCTCCGTAATATTTCCAGCCCAATTCTTCCTTTAGCAATTTCATTGCTTCATCTTTGTTATAAGGTAAATAATTGAGCATGTACATCATTCGAATACCTTTTACGAATTTGAAATAAATCTCTTTCTTGAAATCGAAGGTTGGGAAATCTTTTAGTTTCTTTTGTCCGAATTTTTTTTGGATGGAATTTAAAAGTTTCGAGTCTTTTGGGTTGTAAAACCAGCTATTCGGTAATATTCCTTCTGTAGCGAAATTACCACCAGAAATTACTGTTTTTATATTATTTTCAGCTGCAATTCTATGCAGGGCACCCGGAATGGCAATGTCTGTTGGTATTTCTATTTCGACGATTGATGCTTTAAGAAAGGAGAGTTGCAAATCTTTAAATTCAGCCCAATTAAGGACATAGCTTTGGTAATCGATACCTAATTTACCACAAACATTTTTGATGTTTTGCACCGCTTCTTCGGAATTCCAACCGTTGTCTAAATGCACCGCCAGAGGTCGTAAGCCTAGTTTTTTGCATTGGTAAGCGACATATGAACTATCAACTCCACCGCTTACGCCAATTAAACAATCGTATTCGTTATTTTTACCTATCTCTGCAATTTTCTCAACCCAGTCAGTAAGTTGCCTATCACTTTCTTCACCTATGTAAGAGCGTTTTGCTGTTTTAGTTAAAAATTCGTTGCAATGATTACAATTTCCGTGCTCGTCAAATGCGATAAAAGGGTCACTTGTATCCATTACACAGCGTTGACAAATTTGATATTCTCTATCTGGCATTTAGGAATTTTTTATAAGATAAAATTACGGGATATTTCTGTTTTATCAGGATAATTAACGAGTACTCCGCGTTTTTTACTTTGGAAAATAAATAAACTGCCAGCCGCCATCGCACTCGCATTTCCTACAACTTTGGCAGTCTTTAAATCTTCAAAGGTTCCAGCACCACCTAAGGCAACGACAGGAATTGTTACTGCATTCGAAATCTCTGAGATTAATGTGAGATCGTATCCTTCCATCGTCCCGTCTTTATCAATTGATTGGATAATTATTTCTCCTGCACCTTTTTTTTCCATTAATTTCGCGAATTCCAAGGCGGAATAGTTGCTTGATTTGGAACCGTTCATTGTATATGTTTTCTGTTTTCCGAAGAAATTTTTTTTAACATCTATGCAAATGCAAATGGTCGAAGAGCCGAAACTTTCAACTGCTCGAGCAATAAATTCTGGATTTTCAAAGGCTGCTTCGGAGATAATTACTTTTTCTGCTCCAGCGGCGATTAGTTTTTGAATGTCATCAATGGTGCGAATTCCTCCTCCTACTGCAAAAGGCATATTTGTTTCTTCTGCCAGCGTTTTCACAAAGTCTAAAGAGATTAATCGCTTTTGCCTCGAAGCTTCAATATCTAGAAAAACTAATTCGTCGGCCTTTAGGTCGTTGAATATTTTTACGGCATTAATTGGATCACCAATATATTTATGATTTTTGAATTGAATGGATTTCACCAAAGCTTTTTCTTTAATCAACAAAATGGGTATGATGCGTGGACGAAACATACTTACAATTCAATGAAATTTTTAAAAACTTGGTTACCAGCATCATGACTTTTCTCAGGATGATATTGCATCCCAAAAATATTTTCTTTTTGAAAACCAGAAACAAACGAATAATCGTAAGTCGTCGTGTTTATAGCCAAATTATCATCAACCAATTCTACGTGAAACGAATGAACAAAATAAAATTCAGCATCTTCTGCAATGTTTTTCATCAAAGGAGAATTATTTCGAAGTGCAACTGAATTCCACCCTATATGAGGAACTTTAAATTTAATCGGGTCGCTAACCATGAATCTTTTTACTTTTCCTTCAATCCACGAAAGTCCTTGAGCCTTTCCCTCTTCGCTCGACTCACACATCAGTTGCATTCCCAAGCAAATCCCTAAAATTGGAATCTTCTTCTCAAATGCTAGCCGATTTAAAACAGGTCTTAAGCCTAATTGATCTATATTTCCTATGGCTTTAGTGAAATTACCCACACCAGGAAGAATTAACTTGTCAGCTCTTAGAATTTCGTCGGGATTCGACGAAACGAACGAAGCGACTTTCAATTGGTCTAATTTTCGTTTCACGGAGTTCAAATTCCCCATTCCATAATCCACAATGACAATCTGCTGCGACATAAGTGCGAAGATAAGTAAAACGTTGTAGTGATTGAATTTAGATTAACAAATAGATTTTATCAAGTTGGCTAATTTTTCGGTTTGAATTTTTCGAGAGTAGTTTTCAACGTTTATGGAGTGGCATTCGATTTGGCCAGTAGCACTAAATTCCTCCCAAAGATCTGTCAAAACAGTTTTTAAATCATCTGCATCTTTCACGGCAATACCGGAGTTGGTTTCGGCGATAAGATCGGCTTGGAGTTGGTTGCTTTGGTCTTCAAGTTCTGATATAGGAAAAGTAATTTGTTTTAATTGATTGGCCTGATTATCGTTTGTGAAACAGAGTATTATTTTTCGTTTTAATCCGATATACTCAAAAATTTTTGTTCCCATAAAGGAATAATAATTAAACAAGAGAAGAGCATTGCATTCTGAAACTTTTTCAAGTAAAATTGCATTGGGAAGTTTAGAAATAAATTTAGTAATTAAGACAATATTGGGGAATTCAGATTTGATTTTCTCTGATATGCTTTCGCTTTGGTTACAGCCGAAGAATATAAATTCTACGCGCACGAACTTCTTATCAGAGATGTATTCTGAAATGGTTTTGAGAAAATGATCTATCGGATTCCAAGGTAAAATAGATCCAATCATCGCAATTCTTAGAATATCATTTTTTTGACTTGTGCAATTGGCTTGTGCAATGGATAAGGGGTCATATCCATTCGGTAAAATCAAGAAATTGTCGTGAGCAACGACGGATTCTATATTTCTTTTTATAAATTCAGACACGGTTACTATTCCTGTCGCTAGTGGAACTGTCTTTTTTTCAAAAAACTTATTCCAAGCTTTTTGAATTGGTTTGTTTTGACGTTCAAAAATTGTAGACCAAGCATCCCTGTAATCAGCAATCCAGGGGACATTGTGTTTCGAAGAAAGTTTTGCCGCGTAATGAAATAAAATAAATGGGTCACCAGTTGCAATTATGCAATCAACTTGATTTTCTGACAGGTATTTTTTTGCTTCTTTGAAAATTTCAGCTTTTGGACCAATTGTAAAAATGAACTGGAAAAATTCATAGTAAGCGGTAATAAGTTTCCGGATTAAACGAAAACGCGAATAACCATATTTAATTAATAATCTATTGGATAAGTTTGGAGAATATACGGATCTAATAATTTTTCCTTTGTCAGAAATTTCAATTTGAGTAAACCTAGAGTCACTCGCTTCGACATAGTCCAAGGCATTCTTGTGCTTATTATTCCACTGACGTGTAATTACAGTGGGCTCAATATCGAATTCATAAAAATAGTCATACCAGCTTTTCGGGCGAAGTGCTCCTACGGAAATGTAAGGAGGGAAATCGTATGCGAGGATGAGAACTTTTTTCAATAGGATACAAATGAATAAGAGAGACAAAGATACGAATTCGTAAGAAATACATTTCAATGTGCTTCTGCGCAAGAGATGTTACGTTATTGTGGTTACTTTTGTTTTAAATGAAGACAAAACTATTTCTTTTTACATCAAGTTTTCCGTTTGAATCAGGGGAAACTTTTCTGGAAACGGAAATTATATATTTGGCAAATAATTTTGATGAAGTTATCGTCGTTTCGTCCAGTATCGATGTTCAACAAACAAGAATTTTACCTCATAACTGTAAAGTTCAAAAGATTGACGTACGTTTGAGTCAATTACAAAGGATATTTTCTATTCTTTTTGTGTTTAACATGCTTTTTTGGAAAGAATTAAAGGTTGTTCACACCATTTATAAGCAGAAATTAACAAAGGGAATTCTGTCAACAATGTTCATTTCGTTTTCTAAAGCAAAAAAAGTTGAAAAATATTCAAAACAACTTATTGAAATCTCAAAGCCTGAAGCAAAACTATATTTATACAGTTACTGGTGCGATGATTTGGCAATTGGCTTGTCGATGGCACAAAAAAATAATCCTACTATAAAAACATTCTGCCGAGTTCACGGATGGGACGTATATTTTGATCGAAGTGAAGTTGGATATTTACCTTTTCGTCATTTTATAGCGAATAATATAAAAAGTATTTTTTCTATTTCAGAAGATGCTTTGGCTTATATCGCGAATGTTTGGAAAGTAAAAAGTGCTGAAAACATGATATTATCAAGACTCGGCATTGCAGAACAAGACAAAATAGAGCATATTCAAAACAAGCTATTTACAATTGTTAGTTGTTCTAATTTAATTGCAGTGAAGCGAGTAGACCTTCTAGCAGAAGCTATAAAGTTGCTTGATGGAAAATTTCCTATAAGTTGGATTCATATTGGTGATGGTCCAGAACGACAGAAAATTGAATCTATTATTTCTAATCTTTCAACTTCGATAGAAATAAAGTTAATGGGTCATTTGAAAAATGCGGAAGTTTTTGAAATTTATAAAAATGTACAACCGGATGTTTTTATAAATGTTAGCCATTCTGAAGGCGTTCCTGTATCTATAATGGAAGCTATGTCCTTTGGAATAGCAGTAATTGCAACAAATGCAGGAGGGAATAGTGAAATTGTGAATAAGAAAAATGGGTTGTTGTTACCTCATAATATTGATGAATTTTCTCTGGCCAAACATATTTATGATTTTAAAAATTCTCCAATTAAAAGCATTTCGTCTAAGCAGAATGAAAGTTTTAAAACGTGGTTAGAAAAGTATAATGCCGAATTAAATTATAAGGAGTTTGTAAATCAAATTAATCAACTTTAGGATATGTTTCAACTGATCAATTTCCTTGTGCGCTTCGCCCTGTTTTTATGACGAAAAAGTAACGAATCCATTTTTACTTTCATTCATCAGATTGCGGTTGCCATAGTTCAAAAAAAGCCATCCTAGTGAATGCTTCTTGTAGTTCTAAACCAAATGCTTCGTCTAGAGCAGTGTTGAGGGAAAAATTAGCAAAACAAAAAAAGTAGAGCAATTATTCTTACTAATCTAAATTTTCCTTGCCTTGAAGGTTTATTAAGAAAGCAATGATTGATAAAATTCAATTAATTCATCCGTTTTTGGCCCAATTGCAAAACGCGAGGCAAATTCTTGTGCATTTTTTGAAAGTTCACTATAAAGAGAAGCATCGGTTCTTAGTTGCTCGATTTTATCCGCAAATAAGTGAGGGTTTTGTTCTTCGAAGATGTAACCGTTTTTACCATTAAGAACTAAATCCGCGTTCCCTTTACCATTTAAAATAATACAGGGTAAACCAGAGGCCATGGCTTCCAATAGCACAAGACCAAACGGCTCATAATATGCTGAATGCAAATAAATATGTCCTTCATTTAGCCATTGTTCTACATTATCGACATTTCCTCTCAGAAATACAGATTTCTGTAAATCTAAATTATTGACAAGTAATTGTATTTTTTCTTTTTCAGCCCCAAGACCGAATAGATTCATTTCAAACTCTATTTTTCTATCCCGCAATTCTTGGGCAATTCCAATCAAAAATTGTTGATTTTTATAAATCGCAAATCGACCAATATTTATCAATTTTAATTTTCCTGCAGGAATTTCCGCAGCTCTATTCGGGTTGTTGAATCTATTAAAGTCGAAACCATATTGTATCAACTGAAGGTTGCCGCGAATGCGCCTTGGTAAGTTTTTATCATAATAGTTGAAAGTATCGATAGAGTTTGCTATGAAATAGCAATTTTTAGATTTACCATATTTTCTAAAATAGAGTAATTGTTTTTCAAAGAAATTGGTAATAAGTGATTTAGTAAACAAGGTTTTATGATTAAATTTTTTAAATTCAATCATGTTGTTGTGTCCATGTGTCACATAACATATTTGATTATTAACATAAAGCGAAGAATAGATTTCAGATTGAAAAAGATTAGTATGAATAATGTCAGGCTGAAATTGCTCGACAATGTCTTTGTACACACTTGAATCAAAATTCACCTTTTTAGACAAAGAAGGAACATAAGGACCACCTAATACTGTGTAAGTCAGATTTTTTGTCAGGTATTCGTATTCATTTTTTTCCTCTAGAACAAGTAATTTGAAACTAATATCATTTCTGGTCAATAATTCATTACATAAATCAATCACAAATCGTTCAGCTCCTCCTTTGGCTAGAGAGTTTAAAATAAATAATACTTTCATTCAATGTTTATATTTGGGATACTCAAATCTGTACGGACTAAAAAATGCAAATATAACTAAATGATAATTTCCCATCTCCTCATTTTAACTTTCAATTTAATACTTAAAACAATATCCTGTATTCTCGAATTATTTCCTTTTATTCGGAAAAATACCACGTTTATTAATTTTAATACCGTAGCTTAAATCTTCTGCGTCAGCATAGCATACTTGACTTTTTTCTTCCCAAGGTGCTGCTATATCGTCGTGCCTCCATTTACTTGATTTGAAATTCATAAAATGTAGATACATAAATTTTCTGTCATCTCTATCGTTGCGAATAGTACCATCTTGATAAATCCAATTAGATGGTTGATCGTCATTCAGACTACCGTCTGTCCATGGTTTTGGCAAAAAGGGTGTTGTGAATTGCTCAACCATATACATTTTGCTGATTTTTTTTCGCTTAAACCAGCGACTAATAGGATTTTTTAAATCAATTTTATATTTATCTTTTATTTTGTCGAACAAGGTGTCGGTATAAGCCCGGGATATACCAAGTTCATCTATACCAACAAATTTAGGATTGTTTAAAGCTTTTTCCCAATGATAGATTTTTTTGAATTTGGTCCTGTTTTCTTCGTTGTTCGCAAACAATGCAAAATGACCAGATATTCGATCCGTATGGGTCGAAAATACGGTGTGATTTTCCAAAATTTCTGGCGTATAAAAAGAAAGAACGTCTCCAAGTAAAAGATCGATATCCATCCATCCATAATAAGCGTAGTTTTCAATTTCTTTGGCATGGATTAATCCAAAAAGAGGCCGTAAATCACATATTTTGTAAGCATTTTGAATATTAATTGGGCTTGGAATTATTGCTTGAGCATTTTCAACATAGGTACCGAAACTCATTTTTTTGAAATAAACATTTGGCGCAGAAAAGGAATCTGTTTCACAATCAGTAAAGAATACAAAATCTAATTTCGGATTTCTCTTTAAACTTTCAAAAAAAAGGGGATACCACTCCGGAAATTTGCCGAAATAGGGAATTAGAAGGATGATATTATTAATATTTTTCATTTTTTAATACTGAAAAAATGAATTCTTTTTGAACAATGGAGCTAATATTGGCAGTTTGAATTTCATAAATATTTCCCGAGTCTATTTCCAAAGTAATATCTTCTTCAACATAGTCTTGCTCAATTCCATTTCCAGACAGCCAAACACCAATCTTATAGAAACCAGGTGAGAGTCCGATTTTATCTAAGTGAAATTGATAAGTCGCATCCTCCTGATAAAAGATGGGTGTAGTATAATAATAGGTGCTCAATTGGAAAATAGTATTATTTAATTGATCAAAAACAAAGATGGAAATCTCTATTTTACCAGAAAAACCTTCATTTTGAGCTATTTTAAGCTGAATGCTAAATTCTGAGGAAGGCAAGTAGTTATTTTGATTTATTTGGACTGAATCAATAAAAATTTGATGCAGACCTCTTTTTCTAGTTTTATAATCTGATGTATTGAAAATCAACTTTTTTTCAGCGCCCATTGAGTTATATTTAGAAATTGCGTCGTTTATTGAACCATTAAACGCGACTTCGCCTTTTTCAATCAAAATCCCATGGCTACATAGATTTTTTACAGCGGCCATGTTATGACTTACAAATAAAACGGTTCTGCCGGTTTTAGCAACTTCATCCATTTTCCCTAAACACTTCTTTTGAAATTCTGCATCTCCAACCGCTAATACTTCGTCAATAATTAAGATTTCAGGTTCTAGATGAGCTGCCACCGCAAAGGCGAGGCGAACATACATTCCTGACGAATAATGTTTTACGGGCGTATTAATAAATTTTTCTATTCCTGAAAAAGCTACAATTTCGTCTAATTTTGATTTTACCTCCTTGCGACTCATTCCGAGTATTGTACCGTTTAGGAATATATTTTCTTTTCCGGTAAGTTCTGGATGAAAACCTGTTCCTACTTCGAGCAGTGAAGCAACACGACCGTGTATTTCAATTTTCCCTTCAGTTGGTTTAGTAATTTGAGAAATTAGTTTTAATAAGGTACTTTTCCCAGCTCCATTTTTTCCTATGATTCCAACAACCTCGCCTCTGGGAATGTTGAAGCTGACATTCCTGAGAGCCCAAAAATCTTCACCTTTTTTGGCACTACTTTTAAAAGCATTGGCAAGAGCAGAACGCAATGTGCCCTCCTTCTGAGTCCCTATGCTGTATTTTTTTCCTAAGTTCGATATTTTTATTGCCGTTTCACTTTCCATCTTTATACGTAGTCCGCCATTTCAGACTCTACTTTTTTGAAATACATTAAGCCAGAAATAAAAAGAAGAAGAACAACAGTAAATGAAATTAGAATCATATTGCTTGGTGGTTCGCCCCCAAAGATACTCCATCGAAAACCTTGAACTACTCCTGCCATAGGGTTTAAATAATAAATTGATTCTGCCCATTTTGGTAAACGGGTTGAAACCAATTCAGAAGGATAAGCAACCGGTGTTGCAAATAAGCCAATTTGAACGAAAAAAGGCACAATATGTTGAAAATCTCTAAATCGAACAGTCAGCGCACTTAACCAAATACCCACTCCTAACGCTGATAAAATACCAAATAACATGAAAATAGGGGCGAGAAAAATTGTATTTGCTGGTGGAATTTGATAATAAATCATTAATACAATTAAGATGCCAATTGTAATACCAAAATCAATCAACCCAACCAAAGCCTTCGAAAGAGGGATAATTAACCTAGGAAAGTATATTTTCTTTACCATGTCTTGATTTTGTATAATAGAAACACCTGAATTGGTCATGACGTAGGAAAAATAGGTCCACATACTTAGTCCACAAACTGCAAAAATGATATAAGGAATGTCTGTTTTTACGCCCGCGAATTGATTAAAGACTAGTGTTAACATTAATAGTGTGACGATTGGTTGCAAAAATGCCCACAGGAAACCGATAGTCGTTTGTGCATAACGTACACGGAAATCTCGCCATGATAGCGTCCAAAACAGATCCTTGTATCGAATTAACTCACGAAAATCGGGAAATATTTTATTTTTATTGGAGTCGATGACTTTAGTGTCCATGCTTTTCTGATTGGTAATCGAATGATAAATTTAGTGTATTTAGCTTAACTCTTTGTTTCCTTGCTCTTTTTTTACGTTGGTTGAAATTCCTATGAGTAAAATAAAAAATGGCAAAATTGGCGCTTTAAAGCGAACTAGAACGCCAAATAAGCCCGAAGTAAAGCCAATGGAGAAACCCAAAATTATAATGAAAACTAAACTAAAAGTTAATAGTTCACTTTGACTAATTATTTTGATTTTTTCTTTTGAAGACTTTGATAGAAATTGAATAGTTAGTAGGACAAAAATTAGGCTTTCAATACCATTTAATAGTAACACTGGATTCAGAGCCTCCCAAGGATAAGGCCTGTAAATTGCGGCTAGAACAGCTGAAGGAATAGATAATATAATAGATTGAGCGCTAGAGTCTTCCAGAAATATAGTGTATCGCAACAAACCGTATGTCGTATTTTGAGAAAAATCTTGTTGAATTACAAATAAGTTAGCCAGAGTTCTTTCGAAATCAGCAACACCTGAACTAAATTGAATATACAATGTCAAAAAAGTTGCACTTATTAAATAGAATAGTGCCTTTAAACTAAACTTTTTAATTTTGTTTTGCCTGTTTTTTTGACCTATGTGGGTGCTAAATGCAATAACCAGAGCAGGAAACATAGCAACTAAAACGTATATTCTAGTGTTATAAATTAAAAAAGTACAAATAATAATAATTAGAAGCCTACTGAAAATAAGTTTTTCCCCCAGTAAAAAAAGCAAAACAATATTGGAGCAAAGCAGTATGAACGCGAGATACACAAAAGTATCTTTCGAAATCCCAAAACACCAGAAACTTACGGATGGAAGAAAAAGTAATCCAAAAGCCAATATTGAATCCTTGTGTAATCTTAGTTTTCTAATTATTTGAAAGAAGTACCATGAAATTCCTCCGCCGATAGTAGCCAGTAATATTGTTGTAGCCCAATAACTATTAAAGGTGATGAAAGCGAGAACAGAGAGCATTTTACTCACAAAAAAACTTTCTGGCTCTTTATAAATCCAACTTGGGGGGTAACCTGTGATTGAATTAAAATGGAGTCGCTGGTTTATAGCATTAGATGGGTTTAACATTTCCCACAGATAGTCTGCTGGCGATTCCAATAACAAATTATTTAACGCTGTAGCGCCGTCCCAATAGGCAAAAGTATCGCCTCCTTGGTAATAAAAAAGGTAAATAAAACTGAAACCTAACGCTGAAATAATCTTAAAAATAATGGTTGGAATAAAAAGTCGATTATTTGCTTCTTCTTTAATCTTAACTGCATATATCCACGAAATAAAAATAATTATGATCGCTAGCCAAAGAATACCAGAAAGTATAGATATGATATCAAAATAATTATGATTTCCCATGTGAACTTTATAAATTCAAAGGTAAAAGAATTATCGACAAAAAATCAACTGTGGTGATAGGGTTCTCCTTTTAAAATAGTGAGAGCTCTATAGATTTGTTCAAATAAAATCATTCTAATCATTTGATGAGAAAAAGTCATTTTAGATAAGGCAATTTTACCGTTCGCTCTTGCATAAATTTTGTCTGAAAATCCATAAGCTCCTCCAATTACAAAGACTAAATTTTTCCCTCCAGAGTTGAATTTTTTTTGCAAAAAATCAGCAAAGTTCTCACTTGTCAATTCTTTTCCTTTTTCATCCAATAAAAATACATCATCGGTAGTTTCAATTTTGGAAAGAAATTCTTTTCCTTCCGCACTTTTTATTTGGTTAACTTGTAAACTTTTAGCGTTCTTGATATCTGGAATCTCTATTTTTTCAAAAGGAATGTAGTGTCCCAATCGTTTCAAATATTCTTTTTCCCCTTCTATTAAAAAAGATTTTCCTGTTTTACCTATGCAAATTACTTTTATCTTCACCTTTCAAAAGTAATGTTCCTTTTGTCTTTTTACAAATGTCTTTTTACGGCAAGGTTTTTGAGTTTATTGTTGCAATTACTTTAATAAAATGAGTTATTTCTATATATTTTTTGCAAGTCTTGCCTTATCTTTTATTTCATCTGATATTCCTCATAGCGAGCTAGAACGAGCATTTAATTCAAATGATGCCAATGCCATTGTCGAACTTTCGAAAGAAAAAGTACTAATGAATATTCTTGGTAGTGAAGGCGCATATTCGCAATCTCAGGCAAAAATTGTGCTAAAAGATTTTTTTACAAAACAGCCCAAAGGTAAGTTTGTTTTTATTTTTAGAGGAAAAGAGGCAGATAGTGGTTCGTTTTCTATAGGAAATTACAGTGTAAAAGGAAGTACATTTAGGGTGACATTTCATTTTAAAAAAATTGGTTCTGTTTTTCGAATAGAAACCTTAAATATTGAACAATAATAAACAAATCTCGATTTTTCTATGCTTGAAGAAATAATTGAAAATGCTTTGCGAGAGGACGTTGGCCCAGGTGATTACTCTACTCTGTCATGCGTTCCAGAAAATGCAAGAGGTACAGCAAAATTACTAATCAAAGATGAAGGAATTCTTGCCGGGGTGGAACTTGCAGAAAAAATATTTCATCACTTCGATTCGAATTTGAAGATGGAAATTTTCATAAAAGATGGCAGTCCGGTTAAATTTGGTGACATTGCTTTTACTATTGAGGGTAGCTCGCGTTCAATTTTGACTACTGAACGTTTAGTGCTTAATTTCATGCAGCGTATGTCTGGAATTGCAACAAAAACCAGTCAGATCGTGAAAATTATCGAAGGAACAAATACAAAACTTTTAGATACACGAAAAACGACTCCAGGTATCCGTTATATGGAAAAATGGGCCGTGAAAATTGGCGGTGGTGAAAATCATCGCTTCGCCCTTTATGACATGATTATGCTAAAAGATAATCACGTCGATTATGCTGGAGGAATCAAACAAGCTATCGAACGCGCAAACGCATATACAAAAGAAAATAATCTTAAGCTCAAAATCGAAATCGAAGTGCGCAACGAGGCGGAGTTGAAACAAGTTCTCGAAGTAGGCAATGTAGATCGTATAATGCTCGACAATTTCACGCCAGAGCGCATCAAAGCGGTTTTACCAACAATTCCAGCTCAATACGAAATAGAAGCTTCTGGAGGTATTACTTTAGAAACGATACGCGGGTTTGCGGAAACTGGTGTTCAGTACATTTCTGTTGGAGAGTTGACGCATTCTGCGAAAAGCCTGGATATGAGTTTGAAGGCGGTTTACTCATGAAGTCCAATGCGAATCGGAAAAAGTTATACGCTATAGTAGGGGCAAGAAACTAGAATCTATTTGTGATACGCCAATAAACTCGGATTCGAAACTAACCTTTTCTCAACATAGCGTTTCGCTCTAAGGCAAGCCTTAATCATTGGATATTCTAAAGATAAATTTGCCAATAGTGCAGCGGAAAAAATGCAACCCGTACCGTGCTTCGTAAAGTTAGTTTTTACCTGCGGGGCAAAAGGAAATTCCTTTCCATCAAAATACAAAACATCATACCCTTTTTTCTCAGCGTGACCACCTTTTAAATAAACGATATTCGTACTTTTTGAAAGCTTAAGTAATTCGAATTCAGGAATATTTGGGGTTATGATAAGTTTAGACAGGGCATTAGAACTCGCAAAATTTGAAAAACGATTTTCATCAAATTCACCTCCAGCAGTAGCACTTAAAATTGGGTCCCAAACGATTCTGACATTCGGCTGTTTCTCGGTCAGAAGTGAAATTATTTTCTCTAAAAATTCTCCAGATTGAAGCAAACCAATTTTCACAAATTTGATGTTGTATCTATCTAGAATTATAGAAAGTTGTGCAAAAATAGTCGCTTCATCTATCCAATTGATTTTTTCAAAAGAATTTTCTGTTTGAATAGTATTTGCTGTCAGCACCGCTAAACCTTGACAACGATGTTGTTCAAATGCTTTAATATCAGCTAAAACCCCCGCTCCACCGCTTGGGTCGAAGCCTCCAATCGTCAAACAATATGGTCTTACTTTTGGCATATCTCAAGTATTTCTTTAAAAGCCTTTATCGGATTTTTACTCATCCAAACCGCACCTAAAACGGCAAAATTTTCAAAACCAAGTTGCTTGGATTTTTCGATTTTAGAATTGTCAATTCCTCCCAAAGCTATTGCTTTTTTTTTTATGGATTCTTCCCAGTTATTAATGTCCCAGTTTTCATTGGAAACATAATGTTTCTTTGAAATACTCTGGAAAATAGGTGAACAAAAGAAATAATCAAATTCTTCTCCCAATTCAAGTGCATTTTTTTGAGAATGAAACGACGTGGAAGTTTGCATCGTGCCTTTCACATAATCTTCTCTCTCTTCTTCTTTGTAATGTATACCAATCGTCGGGAAATTCAATTGCAAATCATGAAATTGGTGAATCGAAATTTGAGGATAGAACAGGGGATTTATTTCCTGTAAATAATCAAAATAATCTGCTTTTGACCAATTGATTTTACGCAAATGAAAACGCACCTTGTTATCCAATAGCAACATTTCCTGCACCAATAAGATTTCATTGATAATAGAATACTCTGGCGATATTAATAGGAGTTTTGACATAGTTTGTTGTTCGCCCTCTTAAGAGAGAATCGCAAATTCCAATTTCTTCTAAACTAATTTCCCAGGCTCAACATAAACATCAGCGCCAGTTTCTATGAATGTTTTTGACATATTTTCCATTCCTTTTGCTATTGCTTCTTCCTCCTTCAGTCCTTGAGCCTTTGCATAATCGCGGACATCTTGTGTAATCTTCATTGAACAGAAATGGGGGCCACACATAGAGCAAAAATGAGCTACTTTTGCATTGTCAGATGGTAATGTTTCATCATGGTATTCACGAGCTGTATCTGGATCTAGAGAAAGGTTAAATTGATCTTCCCAACGGAATTCAAAACGCGCTTTACTCAAAGCATTATCTCTGTGTTGCGCTCCTGGATGACCTTTTGCTAAATTTGCTGCATGAGCTGCTAATTTGTAGGTAATAACACCATCTTTCACATCTTTTTTATTGGGCAAACCAAGGTGTTCTTTTGGTGTTACATAGCAAAGCATAGCACAACCAAACCAACCAATCATTGCTGCACCAATTCCTGAAGTAATATGATCATATCCTGGGGCAATATCAGTTGTCAATGGTCCAAGGGTGTAGAAAGGTGCTTCATGGCATTCCTTCAATTGTTTGTCCATATTTTCTTTGATGAGGTGCATTGGAACGTGACCTGGTCCTTCAATCATCACCTGCACATCGTGTTTCCACGCGATTTTTGTTAATTCGCCTAAAGTTTCCAACTCCGCAAATTGTGCTTCATCGTTTGCATCGGCAATTGAACCTGGGCGCAATCCGTCCCCAAGAGAGAAAGCAACATCGTACGCTTTCATGATTTCACAAATCTCTTCGAAATGCGTGTACAAGAAACTTTCTTTGTGGTGCGCTAAACACCATTTTGCCATTATGGCGCCACCACGGGAAACAATTCCTGTTAGTCGCTTTGCTGTCATTGGAACATAACGCAAAAGAACTCCAGCGTGAATAGTAAAATAATCAACACCTTGCTCAGCTTGTTCTATTAGTGTGTCGCGGAAAATCTCCCAAGTCAAATCTTCGGCTTTACCGTTCACTTTTTCCAAAGCTTGATAAATTGGGACAGTTCCAATGGGAACGGGTGAATTTCTTAAAATCCATTCTCGTGTTTCGTGGATGTTTTTACCTGTCGACAAATCCATAATATTATCGGCTCCCCATCGACAAGCCCAAACGGCTTTTTCTACTTCTTCCTCAATGGATGAGGAAACAGCTGAATTGCCAATGTTCGCATTGATTTTCACTAAGAAATTACGACCAATAATCATCGGTTCGCTTTCGGGGTGGTTGATGTTGTTCGGAATAATTGCACGACCTGCGGCAACTTCATCACGAACAAATTCAGGGGTAATTAAACCTTTCGGTGTATTAGCACCAAAACTCTCGCCGGGATGTTGTTTGGCAATTTCAATTACTTCTTCAAGTTTTTGATTTTCGCGAATAGCAATGTATTCCATTTCGGGAGTGATTATTCCCTTTCTAGCATAGTGCAATTGAGAAACGTTTTTTCCTGATTTAGCACGCAAAGGTTTCGCAATGTGTTCAAAGCGAAATTCATCTAATTTTGGATTATTTTTACGCTCCATTCCATAATCAGAAGACACTTCTTCTAAACGTTCTACGTCACCACGATCAATAATCCATTGCTCTCTTAAACGAGGTAATCCTTTTTTTATATCAATTTCAACATTTGGGTCAGTATAGGGCCCAGAGGTATCGTAAACAGTTACTGCTGGGTTGTTTTCTTTTATGAATTCACCCGCCGTAAACATGGCTTGTGATTGTGTCAATTCAATTTCACGCATAGCAACGTTGATATCGTGAATTTTACCTTTAACATAGATTTTTTTCGAACCTGTTAAAGGTGCTCTTGTGATAGTTTGTTCAGAAGGTTTTGTCTCTTTTTTCATATCTAGAATTTTAGCCACCCGCAGCGGCAGTAATTATTAAAATCTCGTCGTTTTCTTGAAGCAGAGTTTCATTCCACTTGGATTTAGACATTACAGAAGAATTAATCGCAACTGCAATTCCTGTCTTTTCAAATAAATCCTTTTCTGACAGTAATTGACCCAAGTTATTCACTTGAACGGACAGTTTTTCTCCATTGAATTTTATTTCCATACTTCAAAAATATACTTTAGGGAAAAACACAAAGGTCTTACACTTTTCCTTACGTCGGGTTCAACCGATTCAAGTTCCAAGGGTATATCTCAGACCATTATATTTGGTCACCCCTAAAGTTTCTGTAAAATTACGAAATACGAATGAATGAATTACGAATTTTGGTGACTTTAACTTTTAGATTAAATATCGGTCACCCAATTTGTAATTCGTAATTCAAAAATTGCGTAATTAACTAGGGTTGTTTTGACGATGAGTTTTTTGAATCCTACCGATAATTCTCTGGATTTCTTCCATTTCAGCTAAGAGAGGTTTTTGACGTTCTTCGGAAATAATGTTAGTTTCTTTCAGTAATCTCAGCCAAAATCGAGTTTCTCTGGCTTCTTTACACGAGATTGTCATTTGGCAAAGAAGTCTTTTGGCGTCTGTCCACCAGCTGTTTCTTCCCTTTTCGCGCCAACAGAAGTCCTACTTCTCAAAATTTGGTCGGCTAAAGCAAACTCCCTTTTCGTAGCTCGGATTTCTTGTTATAATAACACGACTTCCAAGGCAAAATCGTACATTTTAGTAAGTATAATATTCTCTTTCGTCATAGGTTTTTCACTGTAAATTAGGCATAAAGTTGATTTCAAATAACACCTTAAATTTATTTTTCATCTAATAGCGTCCTAAACGTTTAAAAAATAAGAGGGAATATTCCGTATCTCAAATTACCTTTGAGTTGCATAACAAAAAAACTCCCTCTCATGGCAAATATAACTTTGTTTTCTCAGATTATTTCAAAAT
>Ga0209390_10000969_pt1 | contig 56726 bp, 43 predicted proteins | sample BON01_FD_187212 | JGI IMG/M metagenome (GOLD analysis project Ga0209390, IMG submission 187212) | Freshwater microbial communities from Lake Bonney liftoff mats and glacier meltwater in Antarctica - BON-01 (SPAdes) (version 2) | ecosystem: Environmental > Aquatic > Freshwater > Ice > Glacier...
GATCGCGGAAATTCCGCTACCAGTCGTGATTGCCGTGCCACTCCAATTGATGCTCGATTCGGCTCGGAGTCCGAAGCATCGGTGACGGTTCAGCAGAACTTCCCCTCGGTGAACTCCTTCCCTCGACAGATTCCGCCACGGCGGTTGCCCCTCCGATCCGTCCCTCCGCTGAAGGCCGAAGTAGTTGGCTAAACTTTCTTCGTAAGACACTTGCATTCTCTATTCCAAACCGGTTTTATCCCGGCACACCCTGACCCCCTTTTTGTCCCTCATTATTCGTCTCCCGGGGCGACTCGTTCACGATGCGGAACACGGCGTCGAGAGGTTGCCTCATAGCCTCGGAGGTAGTCCACCCAGTCAGCGATTCGACCATGGTGTTCCCGTTGGTGATGCGACCCTGAATGTCGGTCGCGTTGACCGCATCACCGAGGTAGGCGAGAGGGTGGTTTGCAGCCGCTCAGTTTGCTCGGAAAACCGTCGCTGGGTAATCCGCATGGCCTCGCCGAAACCGGCGATGATAAGCCTGTCCACGACGTACATTATCAGGCCCACCAAGTGTCGCCGGCAGGGACGGCGAACGCAGAATGGAGCGGCAGCGACATGTACATCGCCGCCATAAAACCCAGCGTCATCGCCACCAGTACATCCTGGCACGCTATTTGCAAAACTTTTAGCCGCTTTGCCAATATCAATATTAGCAATAAAACCACGCAAATTCAGTTGGAGTAAACAATGGCGACCTTAGTCGAAGATAACGTTTCTCGCACCACCGAGGCAGTTCGAAGTCGAATCAGTTGGGCTGCAATCCTCGCAGGCGCTGCTGTCGCAATGGCAATCTATGCGTTGCTCATGTCATTGGGTGTCGCTGTTGGCATGAGTGTTGACGATAATGCCGGCAGCCGAAACTTCGGAACCAGCGCGGGAGCCTGGAGTTTTATCTCGTTGCTAGTTTCCTTGTTTGTGGGTGGTTGGGTTACGACACAGGTTACGGTAGGTGAAAGTCGTACTGAAGCTGTCCTTTATGGCGTTGTACTCTGGGCAACTACTTCCGTGCTGTTGCTTTGGTTGACGGCTAATGGCATTCAGGCTGGTGCAGAGTTGGCGAGGGCGGCGAATGATACAGAGGTGGCTGCCGGCTCGGTGGACAGCAATCTTTCGGAACCGCGCCAAATGACTGGTGAACAGATGCGAAGGGCCGGTCGCGAAGGGGCGTGGTGGGCATTTGCAGGAATACTGATGTCAATGGTTGCTGCGATTGGCGGAGCCCTCGTAGGGCCAGTCGAATTGACAGTTCGCCGTGATACACGTTATGTCCGTGACCGACAGCAACCAATAGCATAGACTCAGCCAAAGCCGGAAAATAAGTGCGCCTTGCGCTCTGCGATGGTTGCGAGTACGCTGCTTTCGTGGAGCGGCCGTGAATTTATGTAGGGTGGGACCAGCAAAGCGCCGGCCCACCTTCGTCAACGCTGGAGAACGGGTGGGCCGGCGCTCGCGATGCTCGCTGGTCCCACCCTACGAAAACAATAGATTCACAACCTCGGAGCGAAAGGCGACTTTAAAAAGCCGCACAATGCTAAGCTGTAGAAACAGGCGGATTATTGACTGTTGAAAGCTGACCATCCGAGAAGCGTGCCCATACCGTTTTTTCAAGGAGGGTGGCCGTGCCTGTGATCGTGGCGAACGCGACGTCAGCGGCATCGCGTCCCATTCCAATGCGGACCAGTCCGAGGGTGGACGCGATCCGTGTTGGATCGAAGAGATACCACTGTCCATCCAGCCAGGCTTCCATGACGCCGTGGTAATCCGGTGGCTCAAGATCGACGGCGTACCCGGAAATATAACGCGCGGGAATCCCAACACCACGACACAGCGTGATCGCAAGGTGAGAATAGTCACGGCACACGCCCGTCCGCTGAAGCAGCACGTCCGCTGCCGTCGTCGTACCGTTCGTACTGCCCGGTGTGTATTCGAGGTGATCGTGGACCCAATCGCAAATCGTCTGAACGCGGGTATATCCCTGATTCAAATGCCCAAATTCCTCAAACGCGAAGCGTCCCAGAAGATCACTTTCGCAATAACGACTCGGATTCATATACGTCAATACATCCGGGGGCATTTCTGCGGGAAGCGACTCGCGAATGTCTCCCCTGCGTTCGTTATCAGGCGTCAGCTCTGCGGTTGCCTGATAGTTAAGCGTCAGCCGACAGGGGTCCACGACGACCCGGTGCAGGCGGTTCCCATCCGGTCCGATCTGACAGGATTCGATGTTCAGACCGGGACTGGACGTCAGGCTCTCGTTGGTCACAAACTGGTGCTGAGTCCAGCTGGCCGCAATCTTCAGCAGCAGGACGGTCGGTCGTTTAATGTCATAGACAAGCGAACAACGAATATCGATTTGAGTCATATTTCGTGGTCTTCAGAAAACTATCGATTGAAAAGTGGTGACGCCCATTGAATCGGCAGGTTTTTCAGTGTTTGCGCTAAATCGTAAGTCCATTGAGCTGTCGTCGCAGCAAGGTCGGCTTCCGTAAATCGATGGAACCTCGGAGTCGAATCATCACGGCCAAGGACTGCCACATCGATTGGGTAGTCCACGTCGGTCACGCTCATACGAGTTGCGTCAAACGCGAGCAACGCCAGCATCACTGCGGAAGTCAGCGATGTATTGTAATTCAACAGGCGGTCGAGAATGGGTTTGCCATAGTGAGTTCGGCCGATGATGAAGTAAGGTGAGTCGATCGCGGCTTCGATCCAATTGCCTTCGGGGTACATGTAATACAGTTGCGGAGTTTGGTCGGCACTGAGTCTGCCTCCGATGATCGCGTGGAGATTGAAGTTATGATTCGTTGCCGCCAGCGCATTTCCGTCCTCGGATTTGACGCGACGAAGCTGCTCCCCCACGAGATTCACGAATTGGTACAGTCGATCGCAGGTTATGACATCCATTCGCAGTTTCTCGTCGACGTAAGTTAACGTCTTGTCGCGAACGGAACGTAATCCGCTCGTCATCGTAAACAGAGACTGTCCCGCGTGCTGAAACTCCGCCAGCTTCTGCTTGTTCACTTGCTCGTTCTCGCGGACAATGCGAGTGTCTGCGAGTGCAACAATCCCGGCATTGACTTTGATGCCCACACAAAAAGTCATGATGAATTCCCACAATCTGAACAGGTCCCGACAATGCGGCGCACGTCCACGTCTGTTTTGCCCCGAATGTTGAATCACGCTGGAAATTGGACTTTGACAAGTCAGTGTAAGCATCTTGAGTGCCGAATCAATCATCGCACCATGGCTGGCAGGGGATTGGCGTTCTTAGGCACCAGGCATCCTGACGTTCAGCATCGCTAAAGGATGGGGGCACCTGGTATCTGAACAAGGTCGGGCTGGACGGTGTTCGATTCGATGCGGTCAGGCACGTCGAAGCCGGATTCTTTCCAGAGTGGTTGAAGCACGTTCGTGATCATGCCAGTCGAGATATCGTTGCTGTCGGAGCGTATTGGTCTTACAACCTGAAAGCAATGAAACACTTCCTGAACCTGACCGACGGCATGGTGACGTTGTTTGGCACCACTAATTTTTGAATACGTTGAAGATCCGAAGCTCGACCTGGCAAGCCTTCAATGATTCTCCGAGTTCCGCGTCATCAACAAACGAGAGTTGCTTCAACGTTCGCTGCTCAATGGACAATTCGATTGTCTCGGTAAGAAACGGCCAGGGAGAAATTCGAGTGCGATCGTGTTCGTCCTGCCAAATCTCAGATCGGCTCCCCTCAGAATCCGTTGTGATCTCAAGGCTTCGGTTCATCGCTGGCACATCGTTTCCGCAAAGGATCAGCGATAGACGGTCGCAAAAGTGCATCCAATCGTAAGTGCGCTGCACCGTGGCCGCAGCAATACCGAGTCGTTTCAAGATTGTCTCACGCCGCTCGCTTTCAGCGTCCAGCATTTGTTGCATGTCGCTCGATGTATCCTCACCGCAATACAGGCACTCAGCGTGCTTCGACTGCATAACGCCAAGCCAGGAATGCTTACGGTAGGCGTCATCGATTCGAGTTTGCATTCCACTGACGCGCGTCTCAGCCGTCATCGGCACAAGCGTGAAGTCGCGGGGAGCACCTGCCATTGTCAATCGCTCGCATTTTCCCACTGCGTACACTCGATGTACATCATCATGCAGCCCGATGGCCACCTGCGTCTCAAACCAGAACGGAAATTCGCGTGCAACATCGAGGTGGCTCGCAAGCCTCTGAGCAAGCAAGCCATGCGACGAATGAAAAACCACTTTCCAACCTGCATCGACGGACCGCACGATCATGATGGGCTTACTCTCATTGACTAAACAAATCTGGGTGAACCACGATGTCAATGACGTTTTGCTCTTCCGGAAGTTCGAAGATTGGCGCGTCATTTGCCACTGGTGACTTGTCGTTCGGTGTCTCGTGGTAGTCGGCGAGACAAAAAGTCCGTTCGCGGCAGGGCTCGTTTCCCCATCCACCATGCTCAAGCAAAATCCATACCTCGAAACGTTTTCCAGCTATGAGCAAATTTTATCATCTCGCAATCATCGGTGTTGGACCATCAGCGATCTATTTGCTGAAACATCTGCTCGGTAACTTCCAACAATCTCTGCCCTCGCTCACAGACGTCTCTCTGTTTGACAAACGAACGAGACTGGGCGTTGGTATGCCCTACGACCACTCCACGACCGACGAGTACAATTTCTGCAACATTTCGTCTGCCGAGATTCCACAGCTCGATCAAACACTTGTCCAATGGTTACATTCGCTGAGCGATTCGCAGCTTGCCTTTCAAAAGATTGAGCGATGGGAAATCGACGCGGATGAAACGTACTGTCGGACCACGCTGGGCGACTACTTTCACCAGCAGTACACATCCATCGTCGCCGCCCTGAAGCGAAAAGGGCTCACCCTGCATGAACGTGCTGGTTGTGAAGTGACCGACGTGGTCGACGATCGAGCACGCGAGTGCGTCGAAGTTCGCTTCAGAAAGGATCAAAGTGTCCTGGTCGATCGCGTCGTCATTGCCACCGGGCACTCCTTCAATCAGCCAGATACTCCAGACAGCGGCTATTATTCGTCGCCCTGGCCAATTCAGAAACTGCTTCCGAAGGATGGCGACTTCTACAACTTTGAGATTGGGACGCTGGGCGCTTCATTGTCGGCTTTTGATGTCGTATCGTCACTGTCGCACCGTCACGGGAGATTCGCGCATCGCGATGGCAGGCTGATTTATCAACCGTTGCCCGGAACCGACGGCTTCAAGATCGTCCTGCATTCCCTTAAAGGTTGGCTGCCCCATTTGCAGTATGAACAGAAGGAGACGTTCCGCAATATTTACCGCCACGTCGATCGGGACACGATGCTCGCACTGCGTGACGACTGCGGATTTTTGTCACTCGACGAATACTTCAATCAAGTCTGTCGGCCAGCACTGAAAAACGCTTTCCAAAACGATAAACGAGACGACATCGTCAAACTGCTCAGTATTGAAAACGTTTCACTCGAAGGGCTCATTACGAGGCTGAGCGACGAGCACACTGCCAACGACCCCTTCAGCCTGATGCGTGTTGAAATGTCCGATGCGGAACGCTCGCTTCGCAAAGGGGCACCGATTCATTGGAAGGAAACGCTCGACGATTTGATGTTCACATTGAATTTCCACTACGACTGGCTCCCCGCGGAAGACCATTTGCGTTACCGCAGGATCATTGTTCCGTTCCTGATGAACGTCATTGCGGCGATGCCGCTCCACTCGGCCAACGTCCTGCTGGCTTTACATGACGCTGGCAGGCTCGACCTGATTGCCGGCACAGTGACGGTCACGGAAAAAACAAACGGGCGTACTGTGGTGGAAATTTCGAACGATGACGGGACAATTGACAGGGAGTACCGCATGTTCATTGATTGCGGCGGCCATGGAAGCCTCGACTTCAAATCCTATCCCTTCGAGAGCATGACAGCCGATGGGACTGCCTCCGAAGCCTTTGCTCACTTTCGCAACACCAGGGCCGGCGATCTCGTGGATGAATCTGAAATTGGTAACATGGTGGATCACCAAGGCAGTCGGTCGCTTCGTGTTGGTGGCATTGCCATCGACGGATATTATCGTGTTGTCGGCGAGGACGGACTATCCAATGCACGAATCCATGACATCGCGTTCCCTCATGCCACGGGCGTTCGTCCGTATTCGTATGGTCTGCAGGCGTGCGAAGCAGCCGCGTCTATCGTCGTGCAGTCGTGGTGCGAAGAATCAGCCAACGGCCGCAATCCCTCTGCCACGACCCAGTCAGTGACCGAAGTCTACGACGATCTCCCCGAACCATCGCAACCCGTCGCGTAAACAATTCACCACCACCAATCCCAACTGATGCGTGCGATGAGATTTACCCTGTTTCCAACTGTTATGGCTCGCCAGTCCCGAAGCCAGCTACGTCACCGCCGAGGTCTACAGCTGCACCGGCGGATTGACACCGTTCTAGTTTGAAGATTCGTAACCCGACGCATGAGCGAGGGATCTGCTACCTGTCCCTGGCTTACACGGCGGGCTGTGAAACATGGACTATTCGTTAACCCAAAACTGCTAAACATTATGTTCAAAAAACTCGCGATCACCGCTGCGGGGGCTTATGCAGCACTTCATCTCGCACGAACAATCGTTCGTCGTCGACGCGACTTTGATTGGCGTGGCAAACGGGTCGTCATCACCGGTGGCTCACGCGGACTGGGCCTGGTGATCGCGAGACAGCTGGCCGATCAAGGTGCTCGCTTAGCAATCTGTGCGCGAGGAGCGGACGAACTTGAAAGAGCTGACCGCGATCTTCGCCAGTGCGGTGCAGATGTCTTTAGCCAGGTCTGCGACGTTCGCGACCACGATCGAGTGCTGAGCTTTATCGACCGGGTAGTCCATCAATACGGCGGCGTCGACGTTCTTATCAACGTGGCGGGCATCATCACCGTCGGGCCGATCGACTCGATGACAGTCGACGACTTCCAGGATTCGATGCAGACAAACTGCTTCGGTGCCTTACACACGACGCTCAGCGTGTTGCCATCAATGCGAAGCCAGGGCTGGGGGCGTATTGTCAATGTCGCGTCCATTGGCGGGAAGCGGGCTGTGCCTCACATGCTGCCCTATGCCGCGAGTAAATTTGCGTTGGTAGGACTATCCAACGGCTTGCGTGCGGAATTGAAACGCGAGAACATCTTTGTGACGACCGCATGCCCAGGATTGATGCGAACCGGCAGCCCTCGCAACGCGATTTTTAAAGGGAAGCACCGCCAGGAGTACGCATGGTTCAGCATCGGCGATTCGTTGCCAGTCTTTTCGATGGACGCGGATCAGGCAGCATCACAAATCCTTCACGCCTGTCGTCATGGACGTGGCGAGATCTTCATCCACAGTCCACTCAATGTCACGATCGCCTTGCAACAAATGTTGCCCGAGCTTTCTCAGGAAATCCTCGCATTGGTCGCCAGCATACTGCCGGCGATGGGCGGAATCGGGCGCAATGCGGCCAGAGGATACGAAAGTGAATCAGCCTGGTCGCCGTCCATTCTGACAGCGCTCACCCAACAAGCCGCAGTTGCCAACAATGAATTGTGATGCGAACTGTCTCTCGGGTTTGGTTGCACCCGAAGATGGAATTTGCCAGAGTTTTAACCCAAGGATCTCAACCCGTGATAACGGCTTTCAACACGATCTTGCTGTTTCTGCTGGGCGTGCTCGTGGCCGGTTCAATGCTCGTTTTGAGCAGTAGCGCCCATTGGGTCGTCCGCTGCTGGGACTTCCCACGTCTCCAGATCATCGTGCTCGCCTGGTTGCTGACGTTCGGTATGTTCTTGACTTTATGGTTCAGCGATTCCACCAACCGTGTTCCTGTTTGGATCCCGCTGGCGATTGCGATTGGCCTGACCTGCTGGCACGGCTTCCGCATCTTTCCTTACACACCGATCGCACCCGAGCAAGCCGCAGCAACTGAAAGTCGCCAACACCGGGACCGTGGCTCCGACCCATCAACCGTTCGAATCGTGATCTCGAATGTCGAGATGGAAAACAATCAGCACGATCTGTGGATGCAGGTCATGCGCGACGCCGACCCCGACGTGCTGATCGTCCTGGAACCCGACCAGAAATGGATCAATGCCGTCCAACCGTTAATCGACGACTTTCCTGAGCGAGTTATCATTCCACAGGACAACTGGTACGGAATGATGATGTTGTCGAAATTGCCGATGCTCAAATACGAGGTCCGGTATTTGGTTCAAGACGACATTCCGTCTATCGACGCCGAAGTGCGACTCGACGACAGTCGAATCATACGAGTCATCGCTGTTCACCCGAGACCGCCGGAGCCGATTCGCGGCAACGATGCGACCGCCCGCGATGCTGAACTGACGCTGTGGGGAAAAGAACTCGCTCAGGAGAAACGACCGACGATCATCGGCGGCGACTTGAACGACGTCGCCTGGTCGTCGACGACGCGGCTATTTCTGCGGGTCAGCAAAATGCTGGATCCCCGACGCGGTCGTGGCATGTTTAACACATTCCACGCCGATCACGTGTGGATGCGATTCCCGCTCGACCACGTCTTTGTCTCACCCGACTTCACGATCAGTGATGTGCGATTGCTGCCCTTCGTCGGCTCCGATCACTTTCCCATCCGGATTGAACTGCGTCACGCGCCAGAGGAAAAGAAAAAACACGAAGTAATGACGCAAAAGCCGGGCGATGAAGAAGAAGCGGAAGAGAAAATTGAGCGAGCGGTCGAAGACCCCGAAATGAATGGCGAGGCAGTTTAAGAATCCGACGCTGACAAACGGGTGCTATGACCATTTCCTCGCCATGAGTTGTTCGTGATTTGAGAACCTCGGAACACCAGCGGCTCACGGTTTGCGGAGCGTTTCCAAAAACAGGAGAACACATGCGTAAGGAAAACCGTCCGTGAACGACTACGAGTTCGATCTTGTTCGTATCTTCCTTGGCGACAAGCCGCCGCTGTTTCTGCTTGAAGTCGCCTTCCGAACTTTGGTCATTTTCAGCTACACGCTCCTTTTGCTGCGTTGGATGGGCAAGCGGGGCATGGGCCAATTGACGCCATTCGAGTTTGCGATCATCGTGGGCCTCGGTTCAGCGGTCGGCGATCCAATGTTTTACGACGATGTCCCCCTGATCCATACGATGCTCGTCATCGCGGTCATCATTGGACTACAGCATTTTCTGAGTTGGATCACAGAAAAGAACAAGAAGATCGAATCGTGGGTGGAAGGCGAAGCGGTCTGTTTGATCGAGGACGGTACGATCAAAATGGAATCACTCGAAAGGGAACGACTGTCTCAGACAGAACTCTTCGATGCGTTACGCACGCAAGGGATCGTTCATCTTGGTCAAGTGCGAGCCGCCTATCTTGAACGCTCTGGAAAAATCAGTGTGATCAAAGCCAGGCCAACTCATCGTGGTTTGTGTATTCTGCCCAACGAGACCCACGCACTCAAAAACGAAAACATTCACGCGGAGGACTCGAATCTCTGTTGCTCAAACTGCGGCAGACGGGTCGACTCAAAAGCTCATCATCAAGTTTGCGCCCAATGCGGCGAGACTAAGCAAGTCCAATCAATTTCCGACTGAAACTATTGCAGTCAGTACTGTCGCTCGCGTTCGAGGTCGGGAATGTTATCAACCTACCGGGACACAAAGAGTGGGGTTCATCTGCTAATTGGTCTGCTGTGCTTTGAAACTGAAAGATGAAGCTCATTGGCTGCCGCATATGAATTATCAATCAATTGGCAAGAGCGTCTGGTTCTTTGTGCGAAGTCGAATCTCGATTTGCCACTCATTCTTCTCCGTCGTGTTGAGTAACGACGAAAGCACTGAGATCTGGCCGTATCGCGAAGACCCGTGGCACGAAAGGGACGAGAGCGATCACCTTCGCCCAAGATGACAACGGCGGCGGCGATGAGCTTGCTAACGCCCGCCAGACGAAATTGTCCTCTTTCTGGCCGTTAAGCCGTCGTCGCCGGCAACCCGGCCAGCAGCTTCATCAGGGCTTGCGGGTCCACCGGCTTCACCAGGTGATGATCGAACCCGGCATCGTGGGAGCGGCGAATGTCCTCGTCCTGCCCCCACCCGGTCACGGCGATCAACACGACGCCCTTGCTCCAAGGCTGTTCGCGAATGCGGCGACACGCTTCGTGCCCATTCAGCTTCGGTAAGCCAATATCGAGCAAGATCACGTCGGGCCGGAATTCCTCGGCCACGTCCACGCCCGCTTGCCCATCGTAGGCCGTGCAGGTGTCGTTGCCCATAATCTTCAGCATCATCGCCAATGTGGTCGCCCCGTCCCGGTTGTCGTCCACAACGAGGATGCGGAGCGACGACTGGATGGGCTTCTGCGCTTCTTTGTCCACCTCTTGCGGTTTCGACGCCTCGATCACCACTGGCAACCGCACGACGAACTCGCTCCCCTTGCCCTCGCCCTCGCTCCTGGCTTCGATGGTGCCGCCGTGCATCTCGACCAATCCCTTCACCAGCGACAGTCCGATGCCCAGCCCGCCGGTGGTCTTCTCCAGCGTCCGGTCCACTTGCGTGAACATGACGAATACCTTGTCGAGCATGGCCGGCGGGATGCCGATGCCGGTGTCCGCGACCGATACGGCCACCCCTTCACTGTCCCGCCGAACCGTCAGGCGAATGTGCCCGCCCCGGTGCATATATTTCGCGCTGTTGGTCAGCAGGTTGGAGACGACCTGGGCCAACCGGGTCGCATCACCGTCCACGAAGATCGGCTCCTCTGGCACGGCCACGGCGAGTTCGTGTCCGGCCTCCTCGATCAGCGGGCGGCTGGTTTCCACGGCGGCGTCGATGACCGCTCGCACGTCGAGCCGCTCCGTGCGGAGTTCGATCTTGCCCTGGCTGATGCGGCTCACATCGAGCAGGTCATCCACCAGCCGCACCATCTGCGTCAACTGCCGCTCCATCATACTCCGGGCCTGCTCCACCGTGCCGCTCACCCCGGCCAATTTCATGACTTGCAGCCCGTTCCGGATCGGGGCCAACGGGTTGCGGAGTTCGTGAGCCAACGTGGCCATGAACTCATCCTTGCGGCGGTCCGCCCCGGACAAATCAGCTGCAGTCAAACGCAAATCTTCCTCCAGTCGTTTGCGTGCAGTGACGTCCAGGTTGGTCCCCACGACCCATTCGGCCTGCCCCTGAGCATTCGTGCGAACGGTTTCTACCGCTTCGATATCACGTTGTTCTCCGTCACTTCGGCGCAGAATGCGGAACTCACGGTAGCTGTTCCCGCAGCGGCGCAGGGTGTCTTGCAGGATCTGCTCATTCTCGAGCAGCTCCTCGGGCAACAAGGCTCCGCTCCAGTCGGTGTAATCTACGAAACCATCTGGTGTGGGTTCGATGCCATAGATGCGGAACATCTGCGCGTCCCAGCGGATCGCATTGGTGAAGACATTCCATTCCCAAATGCCCACCGCCGTCGCCTCGGTAGCCAGCCGAATGCGTTGCTCGTGTTCCATCATGAGGGCCGCGGTCTGCTTCGCATCGTCGATGTCCGTACTCGTGCCAATCCACTGTTGCGCCGCGCCCGCGGCGTCTGTAAGCACCTCGCCGCGCGCGATGAACCAGCGGGAGGTCCCCGCTCTGGTGCACAGGCGATATTCGGTCTCATAGGTTCGGGCTTCAGCGACCGCCTTTTGCCATATCTCGCCGGTGCGTTCGCGGTCGTCGGGATGGATCATCTCAAGCCAGCCGTAGCCGAGCGCATCTGCGCACGACTGCCCGGTCGCGGTTTCCCACTGCGGTCCCATAAAAGTGCATTCGCCCTCGTTGGAGCACTCCCACACCAGTTGTGGCATCGCGGTCGCCAAGGCGCGGAAACGCACCTCGCTTTCACGCAACTTCTGCTCGGCCGCATAGCGTTCACGGATGTCGACGCCGGATGGGATCAGGTATTCGACTTCGCCGTCGTCACCACAGACCGGTGCGATCATGAAGTCGATCATGACGCCCTCGTCGCCGTGTGCAAACAGCGAGACATCGTAGCGAACCACTTCTCCAGCGAAAGCTCTGCGCATGGCATCACGCATCTGCTGGGCAACTTCTGGATCGTAGTTCCACCAAGGCGCATCGGCAAAATGCTTCCCAATCACTTGTTCACGGCGGGCCCTGGCGATTGCCAACGATCGCTCGTCAACTTCGAGCAAAATTCCATCGCGGTCGATCACGCCCACCAGGCCGAGTTGATTGTTAATGACGCGACGGAGATGAGCCTCACGATCGGCCAGCTCGAGATCGGCACGCCTGCGCTCGGTGATGTCCTCGACCACCGAGATGAAATTCACCGGCGCGCCGTCCGCATCGCGCAACAGCGACACAGTGAGATTCACCCACACCAGATCCCCGCCCTCGCGAACATATCGCTTTTCCATCGAATAATGGACAGTCTCACCCGCGAGGAGCCGCCGCGTCTGCTCCCAGTCCGCCTCTAGATCGTCAGGATGCGTGATGTCGGCAAAGGTGAGCGTAACGAGCTTTTCGCGATCGTAGCCGATGATCGTGCAAATGGCGTCATTGAATCGCAGCCAGCGGCCATCGAGCCCGACGTCCGCGATTCCTACCGGAGCCGCCGCGAAGGTGGCGCGGTAGCGTTCCTCGCTCGCCCGCAACTGCTCCTCCGCCTGTTTGCGGGAGTGGATGTCCTGAATGACAGTAATAGTCCGATCGGGTCGACCTTCTGCATCGCGCAATAGTGTTGAGTTGACGAGCGTCCAGACAACGGTCCCATCCTTTCGCAGATATCGTTTCTCCAGTTCAATCAGTGAAACTTCGCCCCGGCACAACTTTGAACATGCGGTCTCGGTACGATTCCGATCCGCTTCAAAGGTAATGTCCGAAGGAGTCCGCTCAAGTAACTCGGCTTCCGAGTAGCCCGTGAGTGAGCAGAACTTCTGGTTGACACGGACGTATCGCCCGGTGGCGGCTGAAATCTGTGACTTTCCGACTGCCGACTGTTCGAAGATGGCACGGAACGATCGCTCGTTCTCCCGCAGCTGTTCTTCAATTCGTTTCCGTTCCGTGATATCGATCGCCGTGCCGATGATGCGTGACACCTCACCCGCGGCATTCCGCGCGAATACGGTGTCCCGACTGTGAAACCAATGCCAGGTGCCGGAGTGGTCACGCATCCGGTGCTCGAAGTCGAGAATTACATTGTCTGGAAGCATCCGCAGGGATTGGGTGTGTGCTTCGAAGCGTGGCAAATCGTCTGGATGCATCAAAGTCTGTATGACCTGGCTTCCCAGTGCTTCAATCTCTGAGGGGCTGTAACCCAGCACGGTGGCGACGGTCCGATTGATGAAGACGCTGCGTTGCTTCTCCAGATCGAACACGTGGATCACACCCGGTGTGATATCCGTGACTCGTTCCAGAAAATGCTGGCTCGACCGCAGTTCTTCAGCGGCCTTCTTCTGAGCGGTGACATCTCGAACGACAGCGATTAATCCCTGCGGCTTCCCGTCGTTGTCACGGAATACTGCCACCTTCGACTCGACTTGCAGCTCACGACCGTCCCGCGTGACATGAACCACCTCCCACTGAGCCTGGCCTGTCTTCTTCAGAGTGGCCATCACTTCCGCTTCATACTCCGGACTGGACCAACGGCGATCATACAACTCAATGAGTGGCCGTCCGATCATCTCGGACGCTTTCACACCATACAGTTGCTCCCCGGCCGCGTTGAGGAACACAATTCTCTGCTCGGTATCGATGGCTCCTACAACATCATTCACCTGTTCCAAAATCTCGCTGCGGAGCCGCAACTGCTGCTCGCTCTTTCGCAGGTCGTCTTCCGCTCGTTTCCGTTCGGTGATGTCGCGAAAAACCAGTACGCAGCCTTTGATGACAAGATCGGCACCGCGAATGGGAGCGGCACTGTCATCGATCGGACGCTCGGTGCCGTCCCTGTGGATGAGCAGAGTATGATTCGCCAGGCCAACGATCACACCTTTTTGGAGAGCTTTGAAGACCGGGTTGAGAACCGGCTGGCGTGTCACCTCGTTCACGATTTGGAAGACTGTGGTGAGCGGCTGGCCCTGGGCCTCAAGCGTCGTCCATCCAGTCAGAGCTTCAGCGACGGAGTTCAGATTTGTGACGCGGCCCTGCACGTCGGTGGTGATTAAGCCATCCCCGATGCTCTTCAAGGTGGTGTTCAGCAGTTCGCGATCATTGCCGAGTTCAACCAGAGCCTTCTTCAACTCCGCAGATCGCTCCTCGACCCGCTTTTCCAATTCAATGTTCGCCCGCTGCAATCCTTCCTCCGCCTGCTTGCGGGCGGCAATCTCCCGCTCCAGTTCTTCCGGGCTGCGCAGAGCCAGGACCCTGGGGACAATCGGAACCAAGGCGAACACCGTCGCCCATGAGACGAGGGCGGTGAGAAGTTTGAGAACTCCTGCCAGCCGATAGGCGGGCCACCAAAAGATGATGGCCTCCATTAAATGCGTCGTCCCACACAGGAGGATAAACGCACCGAACAGCACGAAGACCTTGCGGAATGGCAGGTCTTTACGCCGCCGGAAGAAGAACAGGAGAACGCAAGGAATCGCTACGTAGGCCGACCATACGCCGAGGTCGGAGAGGATGTGCAGCCAGCCGTGGCCCGCCGTCCAGCGTCCACACATCCACCGTGCCGGGAAGTCAGTGGTATCGAAGAGATGAGTCACAAAATCCATGGCGGTTTTTCCCATACCTTTGCCGCAGCCACTTGCGACCATTCCTATGGCGAAATCGTTTTGCGTGTGCTGCATGACCGCACGACATGCAGCGGCCGACTTCAGGCAAGGCCATTCGCCTGGGTGCTACAGGGCTCAGACTTCAGCCCGCTCGGCCGATTCAAACCCACATGTCTTGTGAGCCCCATCACAGAATGGACGTCGTGCGGAAGCCCCACATCGACAAAGGGCAAATGTTTCCTTCCCATTCAGGTTGAATACATTGCCAGCCGCATCGGTGATTGTGGCAGGGCCTGTGACCAGAAATGGACCGTGGTCTTTGACCTGAACTTTAATTTCGGACATGTTTCGTGATTCCTGTTGCCAGCACTGGAGTGCTCAAATGTTAACGCCGTGTCACCCATTGCATGGGATGAACTTTCTGACGCACAGGCTAACGGTTTCCCATGACCGTCGCAATCGCCGCTCAAGTAGCCATGCGGCATTCGTTGAAGGAGCCATTCGCAAGCAAGTGCTTCTTCAATGTCGTCTTTCGCTCCGAGTCAGAAACGTGTTATGGCAACGAGGCCTCTATAGCAAGTGCCCGCTGCTCGCTTTACACGCGACGCGGGAAACTAAGCACCCACGCACAAGTTATTGGGCATAATTCGTTTAACGGCGAGCCGGAGGCGTAGGCAAATTAACAGAAAACCGACGCCTTCGGCTTGCCGTTAAACGAGAAAATTTCTGCACGGGTGCCTACCAGCGGAGTGTACTCCAGCATCCGTTTTGATTGCGGAGCAACCAACGACTATGGCTATTCCTCCGTAGCTGCGGCCTCACCGGTTGTGGGCTCCCGGACGAATCGATACCCGGTGCCGCGGATGGACAACAGATGCCGAGGCGAAGAAGGATCGCTTTCGATCATACGTCGTAAACGCATCACAAAATTGTCGATGGAACGGCTGGAAATGTCTGTCGAATCCTTCCACACATCCGACTGAATGCGAGCTCGTGACAGGACCACTCCATCCTGCTCCACAAAATATCGCAGCAGCTCCTGCTCACGAGTCGTCATGGTATGGACCTCGTCTTTGCGACGGATCTCAAACCGTCCGAAGTTCACCGTGACGTCACCAAACCGCACCACATCTTCGGTCGGCCGAACAGTCCGTCGCTCCAGACTACGGCGACGCTGATCCAGCAGATTGCGAACGCGACTTAGTAGTTCGGGCAGCGAAAATGGCTTGGTCAGATACTGGTTGACGCCACAATCAAATGCCTGGATCTTGTCTTCCGACAACGTCCGTGCCGTCATCGCCAGAATGGGAATTTCCCAGTCCAGGCGACGCAGCGTTTTACAAATTTCATAGCCGCTCATCAGCGGCAGCATCAGGTCCAGCACAACCAGGTCAACCGGTGGCTGAGCGGACTCATACAATTCCAGTGCCGTTGGTCCATCTCCGGCCAGATCGACCTGGTAGCCTTCCCGTTCAAAATTGAACCGCAAGCCTTTGGCAATCGCATCTTCGTCTTCCACCACCAGAATTCTCATGACGGTTTCTCCTGCCCTGACAACGCCAGTTCTGATACACGGCTGCGGGATTCACGGTGCTCGGATTGAGGCAGGTCCAGTTGTCGACCGGGGAGCGTCACTTCAAACACAGTGCCTCCACCAGACTCCGCATCAAGCACCGCGATTCGCCCCTTTAGAAGTCCGACAAGCGTGCGAACGATGTACAGCCCCAGCCCTGTACCGGTCTTGGTGCGATACAGTTCGTCATTGCCCCGCACAAACATCTGAAAAATACGCCGTCGATTTTCCGGAGCCACTCCGGCTCCATTGTCGCGAATTCGAACCACGACTCGATCACGTCCGCGTGAGAATGCATGCACGGTGACCTTCGGAGGTTTGCCGCCATACTTGACGGCATTGTCCAGCAGGTTGCCGAAGATCATTTCCAGCAGCAGTCGCCGCGACGTCAGAGCCAGCGGAGCGACCTCAAAACGAAACACATCATTGAACTCCTGCTTATGATGCAAACAGGCGGCTTTGGCACACTGCCGCAGCAGGTCTTCCAGATGAATTGTTTCGGCCTCCGTCTGATGGCCGATGGCATCCAGCCGACCGACTTCCAGCAACTGGTTGATCAGGCGATCGAGACGCCCCAGCTCCGAATTCATCGTCTCGTAAAACTCCTTGCGATCGGCCGCCTCAGGTTCACGCATCAGCAGTGTATCGAGGTACAAGCGTAAGGCGGCAATCGGCGTTTTCAGTTCATGTGTGACGCTGTCGACGAAGTTCGACTGACGACGGTTCAGCTGGATTTCCTTGATCGTCAGAAACGAATAGAAGGAAATTCCGAAGAGACTGATCGCTAAAGCAATCGACCCCAGTGTCAGAGCCAGCCAGGAACTCTGCCGAGCCAGCTGGACGATCAACACCGCCATCAGCGCAATGTTGACGGTCATTAAAAGAACGCTGCTCCAGATGGGCAGGCTCAGATGACGGCGTTTTCGACGAAAATCGGCCACAAGAATAATCCACTTGATTCGAATTCACTGGCAAATCTAACCCCATGGTACCGTCAAAAGCATGCAAACAACAACGGGCGGCCGTTCCATGCGTGAAACGGGGTCAGTCATTCGGTAGACTTCGAGGCCCGAGAAGATGACAGCAGTTGGCCATTTTGAACCGGCCAGCTTGTTTCTGCCTGGAATGCCGGGCTTCGAGTCTGTCCGACTGTTTTAGTTCCCTCAAGTGAAGTGATTTCGGAATGTCTGTTTCAGCTCCCGTTGTGCCTGCCGACTTTTCCCCCAGCGCCCTGTCATGGAATGAGATGGCGGATTCCGTTCTGGGCGGTGAATCGCTATCGCGTGAAGACGCGATGCGAATTCTGCGGGCGGACGACGACCAGTTACTGGCGATTCTGGATGCCGCTTTTCGCGTGCGTCGCGAGTACTTTGGAAAAACAGTTCAGCTCTATTATCTCAAAAATGCCAAGAGCGGCCTTTGTCCCGAGGACTGTAATTATTGTTCGCAGTCAAAGATCTCTGAAGCACCCATTGAAAAGTACTCATTCCTGAATGCCGAACGCCTGATGGATGGGGCTCGCAAGGCGGCTGAAAGCAAAGCTCGCACCTATTGCATCGTTGCCAGTGGCCGCGGGCCCACCGATCGTGAAGTCGATCATGTGGCCAATGTCGTCCGTCAGATCAAGGACACTTATGGTCTGCACATCTGCTGCTGTCTGGGTCTGCTGAAGCCCGATCAAGCACTGAAGCTGAAAGCCGCCGGTGTGGACCGAGTGAACCACAATCTGAATACCAGCGAACGCTTTCATGAAGAGATCTGCACGACTCATACGTTCAAGGATCGCCTGGAGACGCTGGATATCTGCCGCAACGCAGGTCTGGAACTTTGTGCCGGCATGATCGTGGGCATGGGCGAAGTTCATGACGACGTCGTTGATGTGGCGATGAAGCTGTCGGAACTGCAGGTCGAATCCATTCCGATTAACTTCCTGAACTCGATTGACGGCACGCCACTGCAGGCTGTTCGCGAACTGGATCCGCGTTTCTGTCTGAAGGTTCTGGCGATGTTCCGCCTGACCAATCCAAAGGCAGAACTGCGAATTGCCGGTGGTCGCGAAGTGAACCTGCGTTCGATGCAGTCGCTGGGCTTGTACCCGGCGAATTCGATGTTTGTCAGCGACTACCTGACGACGCCCGGGCAGAAGGCCGAGGAAGATTTCCGGATGATCAATGATCTGGGCTTCCAGATCACGGCCGGCGACTATGAATCCTCAAAGCTGCTGGAACTCTGGAACGTGCCGCACGCCAAGACCTGTTCTGCCGAAGCCGGCCCGTCTGGCAACTGCTGCGGTTAATGTAGGGGTGAGCTGTCGCAGCGGTGTGTTGAATTCAATCGTTTTCACAACCCGCCGCGTCAGCGAGGAATTTCCTGGCACAGGCGTGAAACGCGACAACGCAATCCCTCACTGACGTTTCAGGTTGGGATGGGCAATCACTGCATCTGCAAGACAGATCGACCTGCATCAATCCAGCGGCTTCAGTGATCGGCCGGGATGGATAATGACTTCCCAGCGGACGGGTTCGCCGGGCGGGTCGGTGGCGGTCAGGCTGAGTTGCTCGACGCCTGCGGGATAGGAAATGGAAATGCCGCCGGTGGCGTGGGGTTTTAGCACCGTGCCTTTGGGATACGCGTCGTTCACGTAACCGGTGTATTCGATCGGCTCGAGGCCGGAAAATTCGAAGCGTCCGGTGGCGTCTGACTTTGTGTTCGTCAAACCATGAAACTCACTCCGATCAAAGTCGCGAGGCATCACGCGAAGTTCGGCATTCGGAATCGGCCGGTTGGTCGCAACGTCGATAAGATATCCGCTCACGGTGAGTCCACGCGAGAGCATGATTTCGACCGGCTGATTCGTCTTGTTGATCTCGATGGTCTGTTTCTTGCCTCGGTATGGCCCCGGCTCAATCGTTGCGGTGAGCTTCAATTCGAGGCCATCAAGCGGTTCGTCCAGCGAGAGGCCTCGAAAGACGCAGATGCCGTTGGAATCTGATGTAGCATTTGAACTAAAGCTGTGGCTGCCGAAGTCACTTCCTGACTTGCCACTGAAAAGGCCGCCGGGTTTCTGGCTGAACCTGTAGTTCAGTTTAACGTCGTGAGCCGCCACGGGTTTCCCGTTCGCAGCGACCAGACGGAGCTTTAGGTCTCGGCCTGATGGCAGCACAACATCCATTTTGACGATCGGATTGCTTTCGTCGATTTTGAATTCTTCACTCACTGTCCACACCCGGGTATCCTCGGTCTGTTCCTGCGTCAGTAACCGGTAGCGACCGCCAAAGGGTACGGCTTTCATGAATAGAAAATTCGACGTTGAGGAAGAGGAGTTTACTTTGCTCGAATCCTTTTCACCTGGCGGCAATTCCATCGCCAGAACATACGTAGATGCCCGATCGGCCGGGCTTCCGTCAGCTCGTTTGATCGAACCATAAACTCCACCGACAGCCGTAACTTTGGCTTCGATCAACTGCGGTGTTGTACCAGGAACGATCGCAATTTGGTTTTGATCTTCAATGCGGTATCCGGCGAGACTCTCCTGTCGGAAGTTCAGAAAAGCACCCACGGGAATTTTCAATCGAACCTCGTTCGATGTGATGGGCATGTTGTGGTTGGCTACGTCCATGCGAGCGGTCGAATGGTTCCAGTAGATGAACAGAGTGCCTTGAGCCGGAGCTTCCGGATCGGTTCCCGTCAGGCGAATCACGACTTCGCGAACTGGCACGCTGGGTTCGAGCTCCTTCGAATGAATCGGGATCTCAAGTTCATCCATCGATTCCGTGATCTGCAGTTCCCTTCGTTCATTCGGAAGGCTCAGCGTCAGTTGCTCACCCGGCGTTAAACGGTCGATCTCAAAGTGCCCAGTGGGATCAACGTCGATCCAATAGCCATCGGTCAGATCCCGCGAAGCCGATTCGATCAGGGATTGAACAGAAACCTGAAATCCGGGTTTCGCCACATCCGTCGACTTCTGGAGTGTCTGTAAATCCCCAGTCATGCGTCCCGAAATCTTTATTGAAGGACTCAGTGAAATCGTACGTTCCGCATCGCCGGCTTTAATCTCCAGAACACCCACACCATACGTTTCTGCAACGACCGCGAAGGTGTAGGCCGTGTTGTCTTCAAGCTGGTCGAGCACTGCCTCACCGTCGCTGTTCGAGATTGCGTAGTCTTGCCATGGATCGACGTTTGCCCAGCGACGACTGAATCCGAAGCTCATGCCTTCTTTATCTGACTGGCGGTAGGTGATTCGCAAGCTGGCGTTAGCAATCGGCTGATTGGTCTGCTTATCGACGACGCGGACAGACACCGGGCGTGCATGTTTGAGCACCATTTTGAACGGCTCGGGCGAGTTCGTGATTGCCGATTTCCCTAACGATTCTTTTTGTCTGAGACGCTGATATCCTTTCGCCATGACCTCAATGAGATACTCAGAATTTGCAACGTGGGAAAACTGAACTCGGCCAGCCTCGTCTGTCTGTGTTTCCTGTGCGCCCGACCCTGACCAGGAGCCACGGAATACAAGTATAGCTGTAGACTTCACCACGGCCTGCGAAATGGGTTGCCCCTGTTCGTTTGTGATCAGAGCATCGACCGACAAACCTTTGGTCAGGATCAGCTCGATGGTCTTCTCCTTGTCTTCCGGCATCAACGTGATGATCGGCGTACTGACAGCAGCAAAGTCGGGATGCGAAGCCCCGATCTGCAATTGGCAGGGAGAGAAATAGTGAGTCTTGTGGTATTCCTGTTCTTCTGCGTTCGGGCCGCTCATGCCGGTTACGTGGGAACTGTTTCCTGTGCGAGTCATCGAGTGCAGAGTCAGCTTTGGCGTGATCTTGCTGCCGTCTTCCGTCTTGACGATCAGATGCACGGCGATCTTTCCAGCGTTGGGGTCTTGTGAGTGACTCGAACCGTCCGATGAGGCACTTGCTGCGGGAACGAAGTTTCCATTTCGCTCGGCCTCAAGTTGCACAAGTTTCTCGACGCGTTCCTTTGGCGACATCCAGTTTGCGGCACTCTGCACTGCAATGTCAGTTCCGCGTTGAAGCAGAACCAAAGTTGTCGCCAGGACCACCATCACAACCGTGACGCTGAGCCACGAGATCTTCGAACGCGGCGCGCGATCGGGTTGAACAAGCCGGAGGACTCGATCGGAGAGTTCGCCTTCGCTGGAGGGCTCCGCGAATGCCATTGCGGACGAGATCACAGGCCGATGAATAGACGCTGCGACTTCCACAAGCGTTTTTGCTACGGACATCGGCTGTCCGCAGATTCGAGCGGCCACCACATCGCAGCAGGCTTCGCGTTCGGATCGGATCGTTCGATTCAGCCACCATACGAACGGATTGAAGAACAGCAGCGACTCAATCACCATCTGAATCAAACTCACGAGCGGATCCCAGCGACGGATATGAGCCAGCTCGTGAGCAATCATGATCCGCCATTGATCGGCTGGAACCCCCGTCAGCATGGAAACGGGAACCATGATCACAGGCCAGAGAACACCAACGACGGCTGGCGTGTCGATGTGTTCGCTGAGCACAATGCGAATGATGCGTCGCAGCTTCAACCGTCGGCTAAGTTCCTGCACGATGTCATTCAGTTCCGTCAGACTGGATTCTGCCACCGCCGCGGATTCCACCAGCCAGCGGCGCACGATGACGAATCCGGCAAGGCCTCGCAGCAGCATTAAGATGGAGCCACAGAGCCAAATCGCTGCCAGCCATGGAGCGACAATCCGGCCACTGCCGTTTGCTGACGACACTACTTTGGAACCGGACGGCTTCTGATTTTCTACCGCGTAATCAACGTGATCGATGTCTTCAGCGCGGGGCGATGCTTGAGTCAAGTCGTGCTGTGTCGAAGGCACGTCTGGAAGCGATTCGTCTTGTTCGATGGTGTTGGTGCTTTGTGCCGCAGAGATGATGGGCTCATTGGAATCCAACCTCAACACCGACCACGTCACCAGCGCCGCGGCGACGATGGTTGTCAGTCCACTCATCGCGATGGCATAGCGCCGCTCAGCGTGTTTTGCTGGCAGCGTGCGAAGAATGAACCACACACATCCGCTAATCAGAGCGGCTTGCCACAGGGAGTGACCGAGGACTCGAGTCAGAGTTTCACTGAGCTGGGTGATGGCGTCTGGCATGATTGAGTTCCAATGGTGGGAAAGATCGCCGTTGATTCATCCGTAAACCTGAGCCGCAAGGCGCTAGCCGCGGGTGTTTTCCCTGTGTGGTATAAAGACTCACCCGCGGCTAGCGACTTGCGGTTCATTTCGTGCGGCTTTCGAGATCGTCCAGTAGCTTCCGCATGGCGTCGATTTCGCTGCGATCGACTTTGTCAGAGTTCAATAGATGCTGCATGGCCGTCCTGGTGCTGCCGCCGAAAATCTTGCGGACCAGTCCCTGCAGCAACGGCACGGCCACCTGTTCGCGGCTGACAACCGGTTTGAAAATGTGAGCCAGTCCGTCACGCTCATCGGCGACGGCCAGAAGTTCCTTCTTGTGCATCACCTGCATGACAGAAAGAACCGACGTGTAGGCTCGCTCTTTGCCATCCGACAGCCGCTCCATCACCTGCCGTACCGTTGCTGGCCCGTGTTCCCACAATGCTCCCAGAATCTGAAGTTCGAACTCCGATGGTTCGACAAACTTGATCTTCTTCTTCGCCACAATGACTCTCCTGTGAAAGACGTACTGCGAAAACAGTATGTACTGCTAGCACAGTAGATGTCAATGGGCGAATATAGAGATTTTGCATCTGCAAGACCGGCGGAATCGACGCTGACGGTCAATCACAGTGAGACAGATCAGTCTATAGGACTTCAAACAAGGTCTGAATTCTGAGTACAGCGCCATTGTCCGGGAACGTGTGGAACGAGTGAATCACAAGGCCTTCCGGCAGAAGGTCGCTCATGAGGTAGCTCAGACAATCCGGGCTGCTGGAACTGGATCCGGGGAGCGACGCCGTCAGAATCGCTTTTCGAGCATCCATTTCCATTTCACGATGCACCTGCAGATAAACGTCCGCTGGCAGCGTCTCCAGCTGATAACTGCAGTGGTAGCGAACTCCCACGCCCTCAAACATATGAGTTCGATAGCCAATCAGACGACGATCGACCATTCGGCCGCCGGATGGCAGCGGAGAAAATTTGCTCGTCGCCACTTCGGTCACGATGCGGTGCTTCGTTCGGAACTCCAGCGCATGTCCGTACTGACTGATCTTCAGCGCAGCCTGATTGGGCCCCACCGGAATTGTTGTTTCGCACAGCGTTTCAATAAGTTCCGGATGCACCGAGCGATCGAAGACTCGCAGCACCATATCAGCAACATCCGGACGGACATACCCTACAGTCATGATGGAAATTCTTGCATCGCACCGAACGTTCAAAATGATCTCGAACAGGCTGCAGCAGCTTGTCCAAACGTTGCGATTGTAGGGCGGTCGTTCAGTTGCGGAAACAACGGAACCTGAATTTAAAGTGCGGCGAAAAAGGTCCGTAGAAAAAAATGATTTACCGCAGAATATCATTGCACTGGCAGCATCGGGACAATCCACTCGACAACAGCTTCAGAATCCGTGTCGGACGAAGAAAATGCCGCTGACATCTGCATGTCACGGTATCGCAGCTGGCCGTGGACACCATACGGAATGAGTCGAACCTGATTCTTTGACGGTTCTACCCGCACTTCCATGAAGCTCTGATAAAACGGTGCCTGATTGGAATCAAACGCAGCCGACAGAAACTCGGCCGAAAACGGCCAGCCACCCAGACGCTTTGTCCAGATCCAGGCCGGACGTTTCCACAGCGGCGTGGTTGCTTCGATTTTCGTTACTACCTGATCACGATTCGGAAAAAAAGCCCATTCCTCGGTGACCGGACTTTTCGGCCAGTCCAGAGCCGTCCCGAAACTCAGATACGCGCCTCCTCCGCCATTGACGAAGTGGTGAACGACGGCGGCTGGCTCAACGTTCTCTCTATTCTCTTTGTAGTATTCCAGGTCGTGTGTATCGCCGGCCATGACAATGGAAACATTGTGCTGTCGCAGCAGATTTCGCAGTTCAGCGAATCGGGTTGGCTCCGCCGTCAGGTCGACCTGTGTCGTCTGATCCACGCCGCCAGCAAAAAACGGATGACCGAGAATCACCATTTTCGTTTTTCCATTCGCTGCTTCCAGCGCCGCTTTTAGCCAGTCAAACTGAACAGGATCGACCTGTCTGGCGACACCTGTATCCACTGCGAAAAGCGCGAACGTATCCGTCTGAAGTTGAAAGAAGGGAGCCTTCTGGAGCTGTGTGGGCACGCCATACTCCTGCTGCAGTCGAGAGGCCTGAGCAATCAGCTGTTCAATGCGAGCATCTGTCGTGCTTGTAATGCGGGCATCCGAAACCACTCGCGCCCGCATGGCCGCGCGGGCGGCGGCCGGTTCAAAGAAGGTTGCGGCAAAACCTTCCAGAGCATCGTACCAGTCATGATTCCCGGGGATGGCGTAAACCGGTTTTGTGGTCCCCATGAACGGCAGCCAGAAGTTGGCTTCATAGTCCTTCATCGCGCCTGTCGGATAAACAACATCCGACGAAATGATCACGAACTGCACATCGTCACGCTCGGCAACATTCAGCAGCCGGCTCTTCAAACTGAGCTGCGATGCATCACCTTCTCCCGGATCACCAATCACCACAAAGGCAAAGTCGGAATCCGACGTCACGCCTTCCGGTGAAACAGCAAAACGTGATTCGGGATTTTCCTGCGGCTGCAGTTCCGAAACTGCTTCCACCATCGCGACTCGCCACGTATCCGTTCGATGTTCGGCCCAGGAATTCCAGATTCCAGCCGCCCAGTTTTCCGTATCAAAATACCAGCTCATGCCCCACATCGGAGCAGTAGCCGCAATGATGGCGGCCAAGGGCAGACCGGTCTGCAGACCACGGCTGAGCGCGTTGAAAAAGGAACAGCGGGCCAGGCGGAGCCGGATGACCTGGCGAATGCGAAACGCCAGCAGTGATTGAATAAATCGTCTTGGCCAGCAAAGGATGACAGACCCTTCACTCAGGCACCACAGCCAAAGCATCCCTTCCAGTCGGCGGGTGAGACGATTGGACGCGACAATGATCGGAATCACAATCAGAAACGCAATCAGCAGACCGGCGAACATATCACCCAGCACCGCAAAGCCGGGTGACATGAGTCCGAGAAATGTTCTGTCAAATCCCATGCGCCCCACATGAATGGCCAGCAGAGTTAACAGAAAGCTGATCACCCAGCCTCGGTCCACGGCGGCTCGTGCAGTTTCCTCAGCGGCAATCTGTTGAGCTCGATCATGCATTCGCTGTTCATCGGGAAACCCATAAATCAGCATGCCGGAGCTGATGAGAGTTTCCAGAGTGAGCAATGGCGATGTGGCCATCGTCCAGGCCGTGCAGAAAATGCGAAACGAAGCCGCCAGGGCGATGGCCCACATCAACCACTTTTCCCCCAGGCGGAACATCAACATGGCAATCAGGAAGTTCAGCAGGGCGAACAGAAGAGTTCTCGCCCGGAAACCATCGGCGTTCTTTTCTCGGATCGCTGAGACAAGCCCGCGGATTCCATCCAGGCCAAACCACGCCGCCAGAAACAATCGCAGGGCTTCCTCAGCGAACAGCGGGGAGGTGGTCAGTAAAACCCCAAGGGCCAAAGAAACAGCACCGCTGCCCCATGCCGACTTTTGCTGGTCATAGCTGACACGGCGAAACCCGTGAGTCATTTCCAGCAGAGCCGTCATGACCAGCAGGAAGCCAACCCGCGCTGCCGCGTCCCCATGCGTCAGGGGCGCGGCAGCGGCCAGTGCAGCCATGCTCGCCGTTGCTGCCGGAATCATGCGGAGACCGGCCCACTGCAGCCAGGATTTTGGATTCAAACTGGCTGGATTGTTGGAGCTTGAGGTCAATGGACGGCTTTCTTCAAAGGAGGCTTTGCGTGTCTCATTGATCCCGTCTGCAGGTGACTCATGCACGGCATGATTAGTTCGTCGGAGAATTTTCACGCCGAACAACTTTAACGCAAACGATGGCTCCATTATACCAGCAGTGACGATTTTGAATCAGCAAACGGCCTCCTGGGATAAATGCGTAACTCGGGCCCTGACGCACCCGGTGAATCCCCGCATTTTGTGTCGACACGTTCAATTTGTGCAACATCTGCAGACATTTTGGTTCAACGTGTTCTAGCGTTGCCCAGTGTCATTGTTGGTAATTGCGCCGAGTCCGAATTTGAGACCCGTGGGTTCTCTGGGCTATCGTTGCTATGTCTATCCGTCGCCAAATGTCCGTGTTGCTGATCGCTCTGTCGACATTCTTTGTCGGCACGACGTGGATGATGCAGGCGCTGATGATGGCCCCCGCTTTTCTGCGTCTGGAAACACTGCATCACGGGCGATGCGAAAATATTGATGAGATCAGGCGTCTGCACGAAATGATTCGTCACGTTCGGAATGCCTTTGCCTCACAGCAGAATCACGCACGCCAATCGGAATCCAGGGAAATGAATGAGAAAGCCGAGCAATACGTATGAGAACCGAACTGCTGCCGTCAGAAATATCTCAGGCTCACCGAATCCTGATTGTGGACGATAACGCTTCGATCCATACGGACTTTCGTAAACTGCTGGAACCACCGCTGCGCTGCGAAGTGGAACAGGCGGAACGCGACCTCTTCGGAGCTTCCTCGGCCGGCACGCCCACCAGTCCCTGCGACGAACGCTTTGACATTTATTCAGCGTACCAGGGCTCGGAAGCTTTGGCACTTGTGCAGGCGTCCATCGAAGAAGGACAACCTTATCGCATGGCCTTCGTTGATATCCGCATGCCGCCAGGCTGGGACGGTATAGAAACCATCGAACAGCTCTGGAAAGTTGATCCGAACCTCGAGGTCGTGATCTGTTCGGCTTATTCAGATTATTCGTGGCGGCAGATCGTCACGCGGCTTGGCAGAACCGACCAGTTTCTTGTGCTGCGAAAGCCGTTTGATGCGATTGAGATTCGCCAGATGGCAATGTCGCTGACAACGAAAAGTGTGCTGAGGGATGTTCAGCGCAGGCACATGGAAAAGCTGGCTATGGTGATTGATGAAAGAACGCGGGCCATTGCCGCAGCAGAAAGCGCCAGTTAGGCGAAGAGTCATTTTCTGGCCAATATGAGTCACGAGATTCGCACGCCGCTCAACGGTGTCACTGGAATGCTGGAACTGCTGGCGTCAACGGTGCTGGATGCTCAACAGGTTCGCTATGTGAAAGGTGCTCAGTCATCGGCCGACTGCCTTATGAGCCTGATCAACGGCATCCTCGATTTTTCAAAGATCGAACAGGGAATGCTGGAGCTGGATGCGATCGACTTTGAGCTGCCTTTGCTGATGCAGGACGTGTGCGAAATCATGGCGCCGGCCGCTCAGAAAGCCGGGCTGGAAATAAAATGTATTGTCGATGATCGGCTGCCAACATGGGTTTCGGGAGACCGCAATCGTCTGCGTCAGATCCTGCTGAATCTGGTCAGCAATGCGATCAAGTTCACGGAAGAAGGACGAGTTCAGATTGAGGCCAGTCTTTTGACCACGGACCTTGATACCGGAAACATCACGCTTCGCATCGCCGTCTCAGACACTGGCATCGGGATTCCGCTGGAGCGCAAGCATCGATTGTTTCAGGTGTTCTCGCAGGTTGATGGCAGTACGACGCGTCGCTTTGGCGGCACGGGACTGGGGCTCGCACTGTGCAAACGGCTGGTGGAACTCTTCGGCGGGGAAATCGGGGTGGAGAGCGAGGATGAAGTGGGCTCCACATTCTGGTTTACAGCCTGCATTTATCCGGCCGTGCAGGAGCATTCCACAGACAGTCGAACCAGCGATGCATGGAAGCGAACGCCCAGTGAAGATCCGGACAATTCACGCATCGCGATGAGCGAGGGCGCCGACTTTCGAGTTCTGGTGGCGGAAGATTACGAAATCAATCAGGTGGTGGTACGCGAATTCCTGCGCCGGTTTGGTCTGGAATGCGAAGTGGTTTCCGATGGACGCGCAGCGCTGCAAAGAGCACGGTCGGGCGAGTTTGATCTGGTCCTGCTGGATTGTCAGATGCCTTTGATGGATGGTCTGCAGGTGGCGGCGGAAGTCCGCGTCATCGAAAACACAGGCCGCGGACTGGCTCGCAATGGATTGCGTATTCCAATCGTTGCTCTGACGGCCAATGCGATCGCTGGTGACAAGGAAGCCTGTCTGGCAGCCGGTATGGATGATTATCTGACCAAACCCATGACCTGTCAGACGCTGACAGATGTCCTGTTGCGATGGCTGCCTGTGCCTCAGCCGCGCGGAGCCAGCCGCACCGTGTGTGAGCCCGTTCAACGTTCGTCAATCTGCAGTGCGTCGATGTCGGCAGCATTTGATGCGGAACAGCTGCTGAATCAGTGCTTTGGCGACAATGAACTGGCTGTTGAACTGCTGAATATGTTTGAGGTTCGGGGTGAGCAAAGCCTGCAGGATCTGGAAAAAGCTCTGGCAAATACTGATTGTGTGGCTGTGCATCATCTGAGCCACGGCGTGAAAGGAATCGCCGCCAATCTGTGTGCCGCATCCTTGAGGATGTCGGCAGGCCAACTGGAACATCTTTCGGGGGAGAAAATGGTCGTACTGGAATCGCTCAAGGATGAGATCGATAATTTCTGTCGCGATTTACGGGGTTGTCTGGAACATATTCCGCAACTGCGTGAATCACTTCAGCACACAGGCTGCAGCGTAGCCGGGATCGACTGAATTTGGCAATTCTAAGGAGCCCGGCTCCTGCCGACTTCGGATTCCACTTTTTATTTTTCTGGAACTGGTAGCCATGACCACTGCAATACTTTCGAACTGCCTTGATGATGTCCTCGGAAAAGCGTTGGGTGTTGATCTGCCGGATCGACCACTCGCCGCCGCGTCATCCGAAGGCTGGAAAGCGCTCACAGGAGCGGCCGGACCTTTTGCGTCCACGCTGTCCCACGGGGACGGTTACCAGCTTCGCAAGATTCTGATCATCGATGACGAAGCGATCAATGTGCGGCTGATTCAAAAATGCCTGCACATGGCCGGCTATCGCGCCGTGGAGACTCACACAGATCCGGAAACTGCGATGGATCGCATCGTCATATATCAGCCCGATCTTGTGGTCTGTGATGTTGTCATGAGCGTTTCCGGGCTGCAGATTCTGCGTCAGGTGGTCTCCAGCCCCGACCTGCGAAACATTCCGATGATCATGATCACCGCGTCGGAAGACGAACGCGTGAGAACCGATGCTCTGGAACTTGGGGCCGCCGAACTTCTGACCAAACCGCTGCGAGCCACGTCACTGCTGCCGCGCGTCAGAAATGCGCTTTTGCTTCGATCTCAGTTTGACCAGATGATGAATCATCGGCGTGAACTGGAACAACAGATCCAGTCGCGCACGGCCGAACTGATGATGTCACGGCTGGAGCTGATTCACTGTCTGGCAAAGCTGGCAGAATATCGTGACAACGAAACAGGCCATCATGTTGTTCGTGTCGGTCGTTACGCGGGTATACTGGCCCGGCAACTGGGGCTTGATCGAGCCATCTGTGAACTGATTGAACACGCCGCCCCTTTGCATGACATTGGCAAGATCGGCATTGGAGACGACATCCTGCGAAAGCCAGGCAAGCTGACTCCTGAAGAATTTGAAATGATGCAGCGGCATGTAGGTCTGGGTAAAAAAGTTTTTCAGCCGTTAAGCTTTTCAGAATCCCAGCAGTTGCGATCCCACACGCTACTGGGCGACATGATGGTCAACGTCGGATCGTCACCTCTGCTGCGGATGGCTTCAGAAATTGCTCTGACTCATCATGAACGATGGGACGGCACCGGATATCCGATTGGTCTGAAGGGAACCGACATTCCTCTGAGCGGACGTATCGTGGCCGTTGCAGACGTGTTTGATGCACTCAGCAGCAAGCGAGTCTACAAGCCGGCCTTCCCGATTGATAAATGTTTTGCCATCCTTGAAGAAGAGAGCGGCACTCATTTTGACCCAACCATCGTTGCCGCGTTTTTGAGTGTTCGAGAAGAAATCGTAAAGATCCGCATCGAACTGGCGGACGTGGATTGACTCGGTCAAAAACGCGAACGTCATTGGATCGCGTTTCTACCGCAAACGTTGTCATCCGGAACGAAGCACCATTCCTGTCGTCGCGTTGCAACTTCACCGCAACGGCATTCTTCAATCCTGTTTCTTTCGCCCAGCGAAAGACGACGATCGCTCACGCCTTCAACGATTCCTTTGCGACTCGCATCACGTTGCCACCGATGATCTTACGGATGTCGTCGTCCGAGTAGCCTCGCTGAACAAGTCCCACCGTGAACAGCGGCCAGTTGGTCCACGCCAGGCTGGCTGTCATCTCCGCCGTTTCGGCGAAATCATCCTTCGGCCACAGCGACCGAAATGGCTCACGTGAACGAGCTCGCTTCGGCAGCTTACGATTTTCCTGAGCAAAATTCTGCGACGAATAAGCGACGTCCGTTCCGATCGCCACGTGGTCCACGCCGAAATGTTTTGTCACATATTGAATGTGATCCAGCAGCGCAGAAATATCCCCAGCCCCGTGCAGGAACCTCGGGATACAGCAAATGCCGATGTAGCCGCCGGATTCCACGATCGCCCGGATAACCTCATCCGGCTTGCTGCGAATATGCGGATGAATGGCAGTACAGGTCGAGTGACTGGCGACAACAGGCCGCGATGAAACTTTTGCCGCTTCCAGACTCGTCTGCCAGCCGGAGTGCGCACAGTCGGGAATCACGCCGATCCGATTCATTTCCGCGATCGCCGTGAGTCCGAAGTCGCTAAGCCCCGCGTTGGAAGTTTCTCCACACCCGTCACCGATCATGTTGCGACGCTGATAGGTGAGATGCATCATGCGGATGCCCAGCTGAAAGAAAATCTTCACATACGCCAGCTCGTCTTCTTTCGTCACCCATTCCTGAGTCAGCGGGATGCCGTTTCCAGTCATATACAAGGCACGTCGACCAGCAGCCTTGGCGGCTTCAACGTCGGCCGGGACAGCAGCCTTTGCAACGAAGTCCCGCATCAGATCGGTGGCAAAACTGAATCGAGCCAGACGTTTAATCAGTCGCAGTGGATCCTGACATTCCTGGCCGGCGTTTTGAAAAATGCAGGTGACTCCCGAAGCCTGCCATGCACTTTGATATTCCTGCTGCTCGGCTGGATCGGTGACATAACGCGTCATCGTCATGTCTTCCTGCAGGTCTTCAATTTCCTGTGGTGAGGCGTTTGCTTCGATCGTTGCCGCCAGCAGATCGCCATCAATTGCTGCACGCGGTGAGAAACCATACGAGTCAAACACGATCGACTCCGCATGCAGCCGCAGCCCACGTTCCAGTTCCGCCGCCGACGGTTTCAGAATCGCCAGGGCCACATCGCGAGCATGCTGAATCTGCGGATTCAGGTTTTCCGTCAGCAGCCGCATCGAATTCTCGCCATCCGATTTCGATGACGCTTCGTCCGCCGCACCACTCGAGGCGACTGACGCCAGCGATGCCAATGTTGACGCCTGCAGGAAGGATCGTCGTTGCAGGATTCTGCCTCTTTGAAAAAAGTGTTCACCGGAATCCGTTTGCATCTGCCCGACAAGGAGCACGCCCTTGACGCAGTTGACCTTCCTGCCCGTTACCGAAGTTTCCTCCGAAGTCAGGGGAGACAATGGCCAGCAGAGGGGACGCTGATTGTGGCCGCATGCAGACACTGTCCCCTCACACCACACAGCAATCGACGGACTCCGGCAGAAGTCCGGTTGATCAGAACTGTCGCAGGAGCTGATTAATATCGTACAGCGACCGGGCACAACACAGGGTCCAGCCAGTTTGTCCGCGGCCTTCCGTAAGCAGGTTGTTGATCGAGTGAGCGGCAAGGCGATAGCCCCATGGAGTCACTTTTGATAGGGGTCGAGAAATCCGGTTAGCCGGACTCCCCTACCTCCAAAGAGAGCCGTGTGCGGCAACGCCGTAACCGCTGTGGTGAAAAAGGCGTTTCTGTAAGGCGAATCATCGTAGCGGAAGCCGCCAAGGCTTTCGGAATACTGGCTTATCAAGCAATAAACCGAAACGCTTGGCGCGTTCCGCTACAAAGTGAATGCCATTGGGCTGACGCCTGCCGGTCGCCAGATTGAATCCGAGGTTCATCAAGCTACCGCTTTCCGCGCGGCACTTCTACGCCTTGTCGGATCAGTTCAGCCAGTTCTTTTGTGGACAGTTTTGCGGAGGCATCGGACCCGGACAGAACGCCGTCGACGAGGTCGCGTTTTTCGTCGTGCATTTTGAGGATCTGTTCCTCAATCGTGCCACGGGCAATGATGCGATACACCATGACCGGTTTTGTCTGACCGATTCGATGCGCTCGGTCGGTGGCCTGGTCTTCCACGGCTGGGTTCCACCACGGATCCATGTGAATCACATAATCGGCGGCCGTCAGATTTAATCCGGTTCCGCCAGCCTTCAGTGAAATCAGGAACGCATCGCTTTCGCCTCGCTGAAACGCTTCGACGCGTTCCTGACGCTGAGCGGGCGTGGTCTGCCCGTCGAGATACTGATACGTGATTCCGGCCTTGTCGAGTGCTTCGCGAATGAGGCTCAGGTGCGTTGTGAACTGGCTGAAGATCAGCGGACGGTTGCCGCGTTCCTTCAGCTGCTCCAGTTGCTCCATCAGAACATCCAGTTTCGACGAAGAACCTTTCCACTGGTCATCGACCAGACCGATGTGACACGAGAGTTGTCGCAGACGCGTCAGCATCTGCAGGACTTTGAACCGCTGGTCGTGCGATATGTTTTCGTCGCCGATCTGATCGAGTTCAGTCACGGCGGCAAGACGCATCTGATCGTATCGCAGGCGTTCGTCGGCCGACAGATCCACCATAAGATTGGTCTCCGTACGGCTTGGCAGATCTTTCAGAACTTCGCCTTTGGAGCGTCGCAGAATGAACGGTGCGATCACCTGCGCCAGGGCTGCGCGTCGATCGCTCTTGCCATCTTTTTCGATCGGTGCGGCGAAGCGACGGCGGAACTGTTCCCATGATCCAAGAACGCCCGGAGCCACCGTATGGAAGATGCTCCAGAGTTCGCCCAGATGATTTTCCATCGGCGTGCCGGTGAGTGCGATCTTCCAGTCGGCTTCGAAGGTGCGAATCTGAGCAGCCGTCTTGCTGTTGCTGTTCTTGATATTCTGCGCTTCGTCCAGAACGAGCGTGCCCCATTTGATGTCCTTCAGCAGTTCGGCCTCGCGCAGAGCCAGCCCGTAACTGCAGATGACCAGATCGCCATCGCCAACTTTGTTCTTCAGGTCGAGTCGGTCGATTTCGCGGAACAGAATGGGCGTGAGGGCCGGAGTAAAGCGTTCACATTCTTTCTGCCAATTGAAGCCCAGCGAAGTTGGTGCAATCACCAGCGTTGGCCCCGATTCAATTCGCGTCAGCAGCAACGCCAGAGCCTGCACGGTTTTGCCGAGACCCATGTCGTCCGCCAGAATGCCGCCGATGCCCCAGTGAGACAGGCGGCTGAGCCAGCGAAAACCTTCCAGCTGATAGTCTCGCAGATCGGCGTTCAGACCGGCCGGCGGTTCATGCGCGGTGTCCGTCGCTTCGCGAAGTCGCTTGAGACATTTTTCCCAGTGCTTGTCGGATGCGACCTGAATCTTCGCCGCTTCCAGAGCGTTCATCACGGGTGCGGCCGACGCATCCAGTTGCAGCTTGCCGCGATTTTCCTGACTCACGTCCGACAATCTTCGCAGCGCGTTGCGAAGTTCTTCCGCAACGGCCGCCCATTTGCCGGGAGCGATTTCCATCAGGCCATTGGAAGTTCGGCCGTGCATCCCGGCCAGCAGATCCTTGAGTGGAATTTCCTGATCGCCGATCTTGCAGGTGCCGGTCAGTCCGAACCAGTCTCGCTGGCGAGTCACTTCGACTCGCACATTGTTCGCGGTAAGACGCCCGATCACATCAAAACGGCTGACGGAATCTTTGTGCCACAGGACGACCAGTTCACCGTGTTCGACCAGTACGCCGGCATCGGTGAGCAGTGTGCTGATATCGTCACCATCGGGAATTCTCCAGCCCCAGCGACTGAGCGGGACGCCTCGGCGCAGTTTCAGTTCCGACGCCAGTTCACCGCCGCCGCGAATCTCTTCAGCCGTGTTGCGAACGAACTGAGTCTTCTCGTCGTCGACTGTTTCGTAAATGCGGGCGAGCCCTTCGCCGGGTGAATGCAGCAACTGGTTGCGATCACGCACATGCAGCGTGGCATCCATCATGCCATTTCGTCGCAGCATTAGCATCAGCACCCTCTGCGCGTTGTAGGTGACTTCTTTTCCGGCAACCGATTCCGGCAGACTGACAGCCATGCACGATCGCAGTGGCTCCAGTTCCTTCAACAGTACGTCCTTCTTTTCGAGCGGCACGATCTCGCGGCGTTTCATCAATTGCTGACAGATCTCATGCGAGTGCAGCGGACCGTTAAAGTACACCGCCTGACGCCGTTCCGGAATGATGATCAGCACGCCTCGATTTGCGTCGATCAGGTGCGACTGCGTTCCCGCGGGCAGCTCAAGGACAAAGTCCGTGGCGTTCGTTGACAGCTGCAGGCCACCGTCGACTTCGCCGACGATAATCTCCAGGGGTTTCATCACCAGATCGTGTTGGTCGCGGTCAAACGAAAACTGTTCCGATCCTGCAAGGGCTCGGAGCGCTTCGGCCATTTCGATCGTCGGAGACTGCCAGCGTTCCTGTTTCACCATGTCGGCCAGTTGATGATCAACGCCGGTCCAGTGATCGCGGGGCGATTTCAAAAACGCGTCGATGGTGCTTTCCTTACCCTTGGTCCAGCCGCCGTTTTTCTTTTCCGTCTGAAGACAGGGTTTCAGTGAGACTGTCCTGTAATAGGTGTCCACAGAAATGTCCCAGACGAATCGTGACAGCGGCTTTTCTTCTACCGGCGCTGACGATGCCAGAGTTTGTTCCACCTGCGCGTTCCGGGCCAACACCTGCAGCAGGGACAACGTCTGCTTCAACTGGCGATCTTGCAGGTCCTCGCCGACAATCTTCAGGGCCAGCTCAGAATTCGGATCTTCCAGCAGGGCTTCAAGCTTTTGAGCCAGGAAAAAAGTGTGCTCACACAAATCCCCATGCCCGCAGTTGCAGCGACAACTGAAAGTTCGCTCCAGCAGGTCAAAACTCCATGAGGCCCGGTAGGTAGAAGCCCCACAACGAAGGACAACCTCGCAGCCCTTGTCTCGAGTGACTGATTTCAGCTCCAGGGAACCCTTGATTCTTTCACCCGTCTTTTGTTTGCTGGTCGGATGAGCCTGGATCAGAGAATCCACGCCACTCTGCCATTCGGCAAGCATTTCCTCAGGCGTAAAGTCCCGAGAAGTTTGCGTTCGTCCCTTCTGCGCCAGCTCCTGCATGAGTTTCGCGAACCTGGGGTCACTGGCAATTTTTGAACCACTGAATCCCTCGAAAGGGTTCTTTCCACGGGCCATCGTTTCTTCCCTGATGTTGTTGTGATTTGCGTTCCGAGCTGATCGAATGTGGGGCCGGATGCCCGCCCTGGAGGCAGAAAACCGGTTATGCTGCGCAGAGCAGACGGCGAATTCAAGACTGTCGGCCAATAATTCAACGAATGGAAGGCAGTCAGGAATCAGGCACAACAACCGGTCATCAGGAAATGATCGAACGTGGAGTATTCGGCGGCTCGGTCATCGTCGCGTCTGCAGAAACGCTATGAATGAATCGTGAGACCTTTTTCCGCCAAAAAAGGAAGGCCCCCTAACAAACTCGAATCGCCAGCCAGTGGCCCCTGTTCGCTGCGATTCACTCGCCAGCGTTTCGAGCTCATCAAAACTCACAGACTCCTATTCATCCTGATGGTATTTATACGGGCGCTAAAATGGTCCGGCCGCCGACAACCTGAATCGACCCGCTGGCCAGTAACCGAATCGCTTCCGGATACGCGATTTTTTCCTGTTCAAAGACCAGCGACGCCAGCTGGTCGGGCGAGCAGCCATCAGGCACTGCCACTGTGCGCTGCAAAATGATGGGGCCTTCGTCATATTCGTTGTTGGCGAAGTGAACCGTGCAGCCGCTGAACTTCACGCCACGTTCAATTGCAGCTTCGTGAACATGGTGGCCGAAAAATCCGTGGCCACAGAAGGCGGGAATGAGTGATGGATGAATATTGATGACTCGCATCCGAAAATCGTCCGGCACATGCAGCAGGCTCAGGAAGCCGGCCAGCGTCACCAGGTCCACATTGGCGGCTCGCAGTTCTGCAAACACGGCACGACTGAATTCGCCGGTCCCTGCGTAATCGCGAGGCCGAATGACCTGGCAGTTCAGTCCTGCCGCCAGAGAACGCTCCACGCCTTTGCAGGTTTTCTGACTGGCAATGACAACCGGCACTTCAGCATTTATCTGACCGCTGCGAATCTGTTCCAGAAAATTAAGCAGAGTCGTGCCACCACCGCTGATCAAAACACCCAGCCGAATGGGGCGATCCTTCACAGGAGAAAACGGGAGGACGGGAGTTTGAGAACGTGCAGCCGAAGAGGTCATCCGGGAGTGGGCTCGATTCTGGAATCAGCAAACGGACCGGAAAAAAGGTCCGGCGAAGTCTGACGAAAAGTAGGCCGCTCGTCTACCAGAGACTTCAGACGCTGACGTTCGCGTCGATCCCGCTGGACTCGCCCCCAGATCGTCATTGAGGCCAGCAAAGTGAGAAATCCAAGCACCAGAACCAGAGTATCGCTGACTCGACGGCTTTGCGATTTTGCTTTTGTCACCAGTGTTGACGCAGCCGGGATGTGCCCGTCCTTTGCCAGTTCCAGAATCTGGTCACTTGTTGGCGCCCAAGTCACATGACCGGCAAGCACCAGCGGAGCCAGCCGGTTTTCCTGCTGCGATCGGTACACATACATCTTGAAGAAACACCCGGTCACCGTGACTGAATCAATCAGTTCACTGGACACAGGAAAATCCTTCGGCAGTGAGGGAGTCACAATCACTGCTGGATTCTGCTGTGAGTCGTCGGTAAACAGCCACAGTTCATGCAGTGGCTGACTGTCGAACAGAGTGGAATCGCCGTTATAAGTTGTGACTCGACGGACGTGGCCTTTAAGCGTGACGAGTCGGCCCAGCCATCGATCGGGGTTCTGAAACACATCGACGAATAGTGGAAACGACTGCGAATCCTGCTGATGCAGCAGAAACCGGTTCTCGCGCAGTGACAGCTGACGTTCCAGCCGTTTTCGTCTGGTCTCATAGCCTTCGGTCTTGCCCGCATCTGCTCGGACGATCGTGCCGCTTCTCAGCTGGCTGTTGAGGGTTCGTCGATCGGCGGCGGCCTTCTCACGAATTTCCTTCAGCAACTGCTTAACTCGCGTACTTTGTTCTTCGTGAGCAATCGCTGCCTGCACGTCCAGACTGGTAACCTGCAGCTGTCGCAGCGTCTCATGGTAAATCCAGCTCTCGTCATCACTGACTTTTCGACGAGAACGCACATGATCACGGATATAGTCGTCATACGGGCGAGGTGTCAGGATGCGGGCGACATCCGTAAAGATCAGCGGCTGCTGCTGCCAGAGTTTGACGAACCATCCCTTCACCAGAACCGGAATGGCGACACGCTTTTCAACCGGCCATGCTGCGGACGGCTGATTCTGAGACTGCGGGTCCACATAGCTGATGGCATCAACCATCGCGATCGTTTCGGTGTTCCGCAGATTTTTCAGGATGCCTCGCTGCAGGGTAAAGATTCGCTCTTCACCTTCCAGGGTTCTCTTCGCCTGAAGTTCCTTCGCGCCGAGTGGAGTAAACAGCCCATAGAGGACAACCGGTCGGCCAACAAACTCTTCCGGATGCGACTGCATGTCGGCCTGGAGTGAATAGCGAGTCAGCTCTTTGGCATCAAACGCCCGGTCTGTGGAGGACAGGAGGCTCGGACCACCAAACGGATCGGCATTATCAGTCAGTTTTCGCTGCAGGCTGATTTTGCCATTCAGCCACGCCTGTTTGCGCACTTCTGCAAAACGATAAAACGCCGTCTCCCAGACGCTCGTGATATTTGTGTTCTCCGGCAGCTGGCCGGGGGCTAACGTGCGGCGATCGAGCACAGCACGAATCAGCGAGACATAATCTTCTTCTTCGGCTTCCGTCAGATTGGGCTTTCCATGGCTGAACAGCCATGGCTTGCCAATCTCGACGTCGGCGATGGACACCGGCTGAAGGGTCCAGTCGAACCCCTCATCCACGGGCAGTTGTCCGATCGCGTTTTCCAGCGGCGATTTGCGTTTCGTGTCGTCGACCAGCGGTGGAAAGGAGCTTCGGCCGCGGCCCTCATTCGGCAGCGGCTGTCGGAGCGATGGTCGGCTGTCTTCCCTGGAGTCCAGCGTGACAGGATCAAGCGGCCGTGATTCCTCCAGCCGATCAGTCGCTCGTGAGCCGCGGGGTGTGCGAGTCGATGGTGCCGTCGAAACTGGCGGCAGAGTTTCGGTGCGTGGCCGAGGCGTGCGGATGGCACCGCCCGATCCGGACAGCGGCGGCAGATCGTCCAGGGCCGGGAAAAGTTCGTCGCCACCAGCCGCAGGCCGCAGTCGCTCATCGGCCATCGCCCCGCTGGCTGCGCAGACCAGCATAGTGCCGATCGCCAGAAACTTCACGCACGCACGCCAGGTCCAGAGAGCGGAGTGTCGCTTTGAATCGATCGACGCAGGTGTTGTTGACTTCACAATCATCATGGCTCAGGTCTTCCGTTCCGCAAAATGCCAGCTTTGCGAAGTTTAGGAGCTTTGCGTGATGTTTTGCCAGTGCGGAATCGGTTGAAAGCCAAGGCGAGCACAATGTTCCTGCCGCCCAGCCTCACTGCCCAATGGCACTCATTTTTAGCGGAACGCGCCAAGCGTTTCGGTTTATTGCTTGATAACCCCGCATTCCGAAAGCCTTGGCGGCTTCCGCTACGATGATGCCCGTTCAAATCGAGTACCATTGCCACACCGCCGGCGGTCACGCACGCGATCAATGCTCTTGTCACGAGTTGCGAGACCGAAGCTGCTGCTGCAATTGGTCTGCCATGGTATTCAGTTGAGCCGTATCGAAACCTGCAAATTCTTCCGCGGGGGACACACGCACATCCAGAAGTTCCTGCAGCAGCGTAATGCGACCGATGTGCAGGCCTCGTGCTTCGCCTCGTGCTTCGCCGATCTCTTCGCCTTCCTGTCGACCTTTTTGTCGACCTTTCTGCATGCCTTCCTCCTGGGCCTGCACTAACCGAGCCACCTCGTCGCGTTGAAACTTCAGGCGAGCGTTATACAGCAGCATTTGTTCGGTAGTTTTTGAGATCATTTCAAGGACTCCGGCGGCTTCTGTGATTTCTTCATCGGGAAACAGGCGGGGGATTTCTGCGGAAGTCAGTCGGTCCGCATTTTGCAGGAAGTAAGCCCAGCGTTCTGCTGGAGACGAATGATACACAGTCTCCGCAGTGACCTGAAGATGATTCAACTGCAAAAGATGGATTTGCAAATCGTTTGTCAGCTTCCGGCCTGATGACGCTTCCCGCAGGCGAAAATCCAGATGCAGTGCAGGAGGCTCGGAAAATATGGCCTGCGTGAGCACACAGATGCTGATAGCCGGGCGAAGTTCGTAATACTGATTTGCTTCGTACAACTGACTGACATACAGACTGGAGACATAGTAGGTCAGTCGCTGTGCCATCCCGGCCGGTAACGAGGTCTGCATTTCGATATTCAGCCGCCGGCCATGCTCATCTGTGGCGAGAATATCCAGGATCGACAGCTTGTCATCTTCGGACTGCTTGCCCAGAAATGGATTTAGGATTTCCACATGGGTGATCCTCGGCTGATCGGCCAGAATCGCGTTCAGAAAGTGAATCGTCACCCCGGAATGCTGCGGACTCCCGAGCATCAGCTTGAACGCAAAATCCACCAGCGGACTGATTCCGATTGCCATGCCTTGCTCTCTTACAAAATCGCTTACCGCCCCTGGGAATCATTCTCCAGGATTCCCATTGAGCGTGACCGAAGTGTAGACAATATGTCTCCTCGATCCCAGAATCCCGCTGCAAGCGGATGTGATTGAAACCTTTGACCATCGTGGTTCCTCCTGACAGGTGTTACTGCCAGTGTTACTGCCAGTGTTGCTGAATCCAGTCAGCGGGTCGGATGTGTTTGTAGATGCGTTTGTACCAGGGAGCCGGCCAGAATCCCCTGGCGGCTTCATGGGGATTGGGGCGTCCGGGAAAGGCGATAATCCGAGCACCGGCCGGGAGGTGCGGCTGCCGAAACCATCGGGCGATGCCTCGCGGTACGCAGTGACGCTTGAAGCTGCGACACCATTCAGCCGGCCAGAATTCCATGGACTGTTCCAAACACGCCGAAACATAAGTCTGCGAATTCGGGTACCGGGACAGGACGGTCTGATGGTCGGTCAGCAGGCGGTCCAGAATTTCCGGATGGCCTCCCACGGTAAATCGAAAGACAGAGGTATTACCAATCCTTCGATCGGGATGCGTCCAGTTATGGATCACGCAGAAGTCTGCGTCTGGATGCCAGGTGAAGAATTCATCCAGCGGACCTGTGATCACGATATCCAGATCCAGAAACAGGGCGGTGCCTATCAGTCCCGGAACTTCGCTGGCCCAGAGCGACAGCTTTCTCCAGCCCGCATTTCGTTTCGGCCCGGGGATATCCACTTCAGGACAGTCAAAGCATTCGACTTCTGATCGAATCCCGACAGTGGAGTCCGTATAGCAAACCAGACGAAAAGGCTGTCGGCTGTTGCGAGCGATCATTGCATAAAGGCGATTCACATAATCGGCTCCGTACTTCGTTCCCCAATTCATGCAGACAAACTGGTTCATGCGAGGGGCCTGAAAGCGTTTCATCAGCCGGAACGCGTTAGTGCGTTGTTTTTTTCAAATCACCAGCCCGCTGGCGCCCAGCGGCTAATGATCGCGAACCCCAACTTCAAGATCTGCTCGCGCATCAGCCAAAATATTCCACAGCGTTGCGGAAGACCTTGATGCCATCGCCTTCGCCACGGAGGCCTCGGCGAGTCCATTGCGGATGCTGAGTGGCGAACAGGAAACGTTCCGGATGTGGCATCAGTCCAAGAACACGTCCGGTCGTATCACAGAGCCCTGCGATGTTGGCGATGGATCCGTTTGGATTTTCCGGTTCGGGCAGCAGAGCAATTCGCGTTGGATCGCCGCACACCTTCAGCAGTTCGACGGCTGCCGGTGACCAGTAGCAGGCTGCCAGCTGGTTATTCTCACGCAGCTGATCGAGCAGTTCCGGGTGCTTCAGGGCAATGCGGCCTTCGGCATGGGCCATCGGCACATCGAACTCATCAATCCCCTTCAGGAAGACGCTGTTGCAGGAGGTGACTTTCAATCGAACCCAGCGGTCGGTGTAGCGACCATTGGCGTTCCAGGTCAGAGTGACCTGATCTTCCCACGATTTTTCGGCTGTGTTCTCGATGCCTCGTCGCATCAACAGCCCGGCCTTCAGGATCGTCTGAAAGCCATTGCAGATGCCCAGTACCAGTTTGTCGGACTGCAGGAATTCTCGCATGGCTTCGTTAAGCTGTCCGCGAAGCTGGCGTGAGAAAATGACGCCGGCGCCCAGGTCATCGCCGTAGCTGAAACCGCCCGGGACGCAGAGGATCTGATATTCCCTGAGTTTTTCAGGATTTTCCAGCAGTCGAAACAGATGCACTCGATCGGCCGACGCACCAGCCAGCTCAAACGCATGAGCCGTCTCGACGTCGCAATTCGTTCCGGGAGCACGCAGGACACAAACTCGAGGGACTGCCATGGTCGATTTCACTAAAAACTGGCGAAGGACAGAGTTGGCAAGCCGCCCGCTCTCAGGGTTTGATCGAATTTTATCAGCCAGCGGCCCGGTTTTCATCCTGTGTTGCAAACTCTGCCGCGGATTCTCGGTGGGATAGGCATTCTTAGCGTGCCTGCGGTGTGAAATTCTCGTTGTCCAGGCATCGAGAGTCCGAAACTGGGACATAAACGCCGCTTGAAAGAGTTCGACGGTTGGCCCACAATGCGGAGATCCGATAAGACGGGACTTTTTGCTGATTGCACCTACGCAGGAATCTGAAACCGTGTCGACCATCGAAAAAGCTGAACGGCTCAAAAAAGAACTGACCGACAAGTGGGTGACGGTGGCTGCGAACGCTCCCGAATTAAAACGCTTTGCCAATCTGACCGGCAAAGTGAAGACCGTGAACATGAACTGCCGGGCTTTGGTGGAGTTCGACGGTTCCGTCGACATTGGCTGGTATGACATCGACACGACCTTTCTGACGGTGGTGGACGGTCCGCAGCCAAAGAAGGCCGCGACCCACGCAGAAAAGCCAGCGGCCAAAGCTCCGCCTGCAGTTGCCAAGCCTGGGGCTCCTGCGGCTGGTGGTTCGCCACTCGATAAGATCCGAGCTGCCGGTTCTTCACCTGCGGCGGCTCCTGCTGCTGGTGGTTCACCGCTGGATAAGATCCGAGCAGCTGGTGCGACTCCCGCGGCTGCTCCTGCGGCCGGTGGGTCTCCTCTGGATAAAATCCGAGCCGCCAGTGCCAAGCCTGCCGCAGCTCCGGCGGCACCTGCAACCGGCGGTTCACCGCTCGACAAAATTCGTGCGGCTGCAAAACCGGCGGCTGCGGCTCCAGTTGAAGAAGAGCCAACAGCTCCGGCCGCTGAAGCTCCTGCAGTTGCGGCACCTAAGCCGGCTGCTCCCCTGACCGGTTCACCGCTGGATCGCATTCGAGCCATGGGGGCTATGAAGAAAGACTGATCCCTGCACGGCAGGCGGGCAGAACAGCTCAACTGACGGGATTATTCAGCATCGCCAGCTTTTGCGCCATCATGACAGCGCCGCGCACGGCTTCTGCAACAACGGTCACCGGCCCGGTACGAACGCCGCGAGAAGCCACCGCATCCAGCACCATCTCCCGAAACTTCGGCTGTTTTAAAAGCACTGAGCCCGTCAGTGCCAGCGGCAGCCGGTCGATCATGTTCAGGCGTCGCGCGACGGCAACGACCATCGCCGCAAGTTCCGTCGCTGCTCCGTTCAAGATGTCACACGCCACGACGTCCATCCGGTCCGCCGCGCTGAAGGCCAACGGTGCCAGGCTGTCAATGACAGAGCGTGGGATTTCGTGTGAGTACACCGCCGTCACGATTTCAGCAGCCGATGAAATCTGCAGCTGTTGCAGGACATCGTCGACCAGACACGTGGCCGGTCCGCGGCCATCGCTGCTGCAGGACACCGCCTGCAGCAGCGCTCGCCCAATGGCAAATGCACTGCCTTCATCGCCGAACAAATAACCCCAGCCTCCACTGCGAGCTGTTTGATTCTGCGGGTTGCGGCCCCAGGCCAGTGATCCTGTGCCAGCTATCAATGCGATGCCATGACCGTCGGCTGCTCCCACATGCAACAATGGCATCGCGTCATTCACCACCTGAATTTTGCGGGCCAGGCGAGCTTCCTGAGCCCAGTCCTGCACGACACTACGATCTGACGTCCGATCTGCGCCCGCCAGCCCGAGACAGGCTGCAGCAACAGTCTGCCGGTCCATTTGAGCGTTCTCAAAAGCCTCCTGAACGGCAAGATCCAGATTATTCATCGCCATTCGCGGACCCACGGCACGTTGGTTCGAAGGACCGGCTGTCCCGCGACCAAGAATTTCGTCTGGACGACTGACCCTCGCCAGAAACGCGGTCGTCCTGGTGCCGCCGCCATCGATTCCTAAAATGAACGGATCGTGCTGAGATTCGTTTTGAGATATGAAGGTCGACATAATCGGTGCGGGTGCTTTCACAATGCCAGACTCCTTCATAATACCAGCTCAGGGAGTCAAGCTTTCTTAAACGGTATTGTGATCAATGCATGCCTGGCGGAGTCAAATCTGGCCATTGTTTGCCTGGCGGATTCTGCTCGGCTACAACCGAAACCACAAGCCACAGCCAATCATCATCCATTTTGCCTCCAGCACAGTTGAACTGAGATGCGTCCGAATGACTGAACCACATCCCTCACGCCTCGGACATCCTCGCGTGTCCGTGACGAGTCCCAGTGCACCACCGATCTATCAAACGACAGCGTTTGACGTGCCTGACCTTGATGTTCTGCAGGCTCTTTACACCGGACAGGCTGCGGGAGACGTTTATACCCGCGACAGTAATCCGAACCACGCTGCGCTGGCGGAAACCATCGCCGCGATGGAGCATGCCGAGGCGGGGGCTGTGTTTGCGTCCGGCATGGGCGCCGTGGGCAGCATTTTTCTGACGCTCGCCGGGGCAGGCGACCATGTCATTCTTGCGCGAGCTCTGTACGGCAAGACGCTGCAACTGGCGTCGCGAATGCAAAAGCAGTTTGATCTGAGGATCTCAACATTTGATGCCACTCGCCCTGAACAGCTGACGTCGCTGGTGACAGACCGCACTCGTTTTGTGCTGGTGGAAACCGTTTCCAATCCGCTGCTGGAAGTCGCCGACATTGAAGTTCTGGTGCAGTGCCTGAACGGGAAGGTCCCTTTGATTGTGGATGGCACCTTCACCACGCCCGAGCTGATTCGTCCGTACACTTTGGGAGCGTCTGTCGTTTTTCACAGCGCCTCGAAATATCTCAATGGGCATGGCGATGTCATGCTGGGCGTTGCCGCCGGAGAAAAATCGCTGATCAATCGCATCGCCGAAACGTCCAGCATCTTCGGACAGAATGCCAATCCTTTTGAGTCCTGGCTATGCCAGCGCGGCCTGAGAACATTGCCACTTCGGATGGCTCAGATCTGCCGGACCACTCGCGAACTGGCCGCGTATCTGAGCGGGCATCCGGCGGTGAAAAAAGTCCATTATCCGCTGCTGGCCGATCATCCTTCGCAGGAACTGGCCGGGCGTCTTTATCCCAATGGCACTGGCGGCATTCTGTCGATTGAACTGGCCGGCAGTGGTTCAGAGATCGTCAATCGTTTCATGCAGGCCGCGCCCATGATTCCTTTCTCACCTACGCTGGCCGACGCGCGAACAACGATGTCTCATCCGGCCACTACATCTCATCGCTTCCTGAATGCCGCTGATCGTCACGAAATCGGGATTAGAGATGAACTGGTCCGGCTGTCGATTGGGCTTGAACCGGTCGAACAATTAAAACAGGAACTGGGGGATGCTCTGAACCGTATCTGCTTGTAAGTCGCGTGAATGCTGGCGCATCGCTGCGAGTGTTCGCGTCGGTCTGACATCGTATCGGTCAAAGATCGCTGAACAAGCTGCAAGTCAGTGACCACTGCAAGCCGCCTGGCTTAGTCTCGTTCGATCAACAATTGTCGCCTTTCGTTCCGCGAAAGTAGCGTTCTTTCGCGGAGCGAAAGGCAACGTTCAGACACTTATTGATCGAGCGATCCTTACTCAATCAGAGGCCGCTGGCGAGGTGCAATCTTTCTGTGGAACTCATCGAACTCTGCCGGCAGCAGGGCCAGCAGTTGCTCGGTTGTCAGTGAATGCAGATCCCACGTCAGATCGAGCTGACTTAAGATGTCGGCGAAGCGTCGTGGGCTGCCAGGGCCTTTGCCGGTCAGACCCGGGCGATTGCGGCCTTTGGCGGAGTCGTAGTAAAGTCGCGTTGCCGCGCCGACAACCGCATGGCAGGTGACCAGGGAAGGGCGTGATGCGATCAGCGTCACCAGCAAGCCCTGTTGCTGAATGGGGCCACACAGCAATGACAGGGCTCGAGTCGGGTCGTCACGATGGGCTCGAAAAACCTGATACGGGCCCGCCAGCAGATGGCGACACGACTTGCGAGGATCCTCAAGATCGGCGATCCAGCGACTGCGGTCGCCCGGCTGCCAGCGACCATTCTGGGAAGGGCACAGCGATTCAAACCAGCACAGGGCCATCCACGTCCAGAAGCCAGCATCCGTTCTAAGATTTGTGGCGTCCATTCTGAGAATACGATGCAGATATTCAGCCACTTCCAGCCGCGAATGGAATGGACGCAGCTCGGCTTCCACTTCTGCATCAATGGGAGCTGACGTTGCGTTGCCGGTCAGCAGCTCCATGGGAGCATCCAGCGATGGGTCCGTCTTCAGGCTGCTCAGGAATGAGTCAAACTGTTCGATTCCTTCAGTTGTCAGACGTCTGGCAAGCATGCGCGATATTGAGAACTGTCAGAGGTGACGAGTTTAAAACCAGAACCACTTCTGAACTGTGTCGACGACATCCCCGAAACACCAGTAGAAGGCTGTGCTTTTGCCGCAGTAAACCTTCACCGTCACTTCGGCCCCGATGCGTTTTTCGGGAAGCGTCTGATCGGGATTGGCCACTGCGGTCAGTTCAAAGACCGTGCCCAGTTCTGTATCTGTTGTGGAACGTGTGGCGACTTTTGTCAGATGACAGTTGAATTTGGCATCCGGCTGAGTTGCCAGAATAAAGCTGCCGGGCAGCTGCGCGGACTGATTGTTTGCAGCGGCTTCGCGCTGGGCTCGCAGGATATGCCCCATTCGCTTTTCCTGAACGAGCAGTTCCATATGCCAGTCGCCATTGTCGTTCATAATGTCAAACAGATGATCTCCCTGTCGCACGGGACGATCCTCCAGCAATTGTCGAAGCTGGAAGTTGGGAATTCGACCGTCGGCCCTGGCCACGATCGTAAGCTTTTCGCGCTTCCGTTTTTCGAGCGTCTTGACCTGTTGCTCGGCAATATCCAGATCGCCTTTGATGCCCTGCAGTTCGACTCGCATGCGTTCAATGCTGGTGGCCGTGTTTCGCTTTTCTTCGATGGTTTCTGCCGCTGCCGCGTTGAGTTCGGTCTGATAGATTTCTGCATTCTTGCCGTTCACGAGATGCTCATATTTTCTGACGGACGCTTTGGCTTCTTCGATCTGTCCGTCCAGTTCATCATTCTGAAGAACAATCAGGGTCTGCCCCTTCTTGACTTCTTCGTCACCGTTGACCATCAGTCCTTCGCGAGTAATCAGGCCGTCCCAGGACGCGAAAACAGCGTGCTGATCAACGGGCATCAGTTTGCCTTCCGCTGTCACCGGATAGTCGACTTTGATCAAAGTCAGCGCCGCAGAAACTCCTGCGATCAGCAACAGCACGGCGGTTGTGATCATCAGCTTGCGGCCTTTGAACCATTCCAGCCCCGAACCAATCAGCTTCCAGATACTCAAGCCAAAAATGCGACCATGCTGGCGCGCATTCCACAGGGCTGCTCCTACGTGATCGGCGATCAGTTCGGCCCGTTGTTCCAGCTGAGGCATCGGTTCTGATTCGGCGATCTGTTCGATGACGAGGCAGCCGGTGGCCTTCAGGCGTTTTTTACGACGATCGCGATCGGCCTCTTCGCCCTGGACCCGAACCAGCGCTTCGTTTTCAAACATGGGCACCAGCATGACCATGCGGGAACCGCTTTCCTGAACAAACGCAGCAAGAGGCTCTTCGATCTGTGGAGCAAGGCCTTCGACTTTCCCTGTGTAAAGAAGTGTTTCGCCCATGTCGATGACCCGCTGCGCCAGCTTATTCATGGCGGCAATCAGGTTGGCACGCGGATTGACACTGCTCTGGCCGCTGACGGCGCGAACTTTGACGCTGCGTCCCTTGCGAACCACGACGCTGGCGCGGTCACTGCCCAGCAAGGATCGACAGTCACTGGCCGCAGCATCCGCTACTTCCTGTTCGACAAGCGAGCGCTGCAGACGCAGTGAGAACTGTTCAAAGTCGGTCCAGAATTGGTTCTTCAGATCGGCTGACTCGCCCTGATTGCGACGTTTGCCTTCGATAAACCGCGAGCCGTATCCGCACATCTGTTCCAGAAACTGCATGTAGCCCGATTGCGCTTTGACGGGCACATCCGCACGCTGGAACAGTTCGACAACGCCCACGCACTTTTTATCCTTGTGCAGGGCCGACAGAACCAGCACATGTTCTGTCGGAAGCTGGGCCTCACCGCCATGCGTCAGAGTTCGCGCTTCGCCCGTCTGCAAGACATCGATCAGCAGCTTTTCGTTGGCGGCGACAGCTCCCGGTCGCTCCTTCAAGCCAGTCTGTTCCAGATTCACCTGAGCGGTCAGGTTCAGGCGATTCGATTCGTCCACCAGCCAAACCACGCCCGCGCGGGCGCCGACGGCGGCCACCACGCGAACGAGAAACTCCTGGAAGAACATGGGCGGCGACAGATCCTGCCCGGACATCTGCTCGATCTCACGAGCCAGCTGCATCACGCGCTCGCGGACTTTTTTCAGATTTTCGTCGGACGGAACAGGCTCGGTCATAAATTCTTCCAATGCACTCAGGGACGCCGGAGTCTCCGGACAGGCTTCGGCTTCGGTTCAACTATTCTGCTGAATCCGCACTTCAATCTTACTCATAGAAGCACACGGTGCCCACATCCCTCCCGGGAAACGAACAACGTGAACCCAATGCCACTCATTTTTACAAAGTAGCAGTCACTCTCTGAGTGACGAAGGCTGCAATACGCGGCCCTTGGCATTCATCACTCGGAGAGTGATGGCTACTATTAATCGCAAATCGAGTGCCATTGAAGGCGAGCCCGCTCTTTGAACATCGCCAGCTGGCCACCGGGTCAGAGGCATTTTTGTCTTAAGGATTAAGGTACTGAAAAGAGGGACAATCTGCCTCGTCATGGACGAAGCAAATTGACAACTCCAACATTTCCAGCATTGTCTGCCAGAATCGCCGAAAACCGCGGATTGTTTCCGCATCCCTATAACCGGTCAAGACCGGCATTTGCCGCAGTATTCGCCTCGACCAGGTTCAAGGCGTGACTTAACGTTGGCGGGTCCTGCGAGAGATGGGTAAAGTTTCGGGCGACCGCTGTCTGCCGCCGGTCGAGCGGGGTGTTGATTAACGGGTGAACGCTATCATTGAATGGCATGCGTCATTTTTCTGAAGGCGGATTGTCGAAAACAGCTGGATTTTCACGATGAGGAGACTTTCCATGGCGACTTTGGGCCAGACTCCGGGGCGGGTCAAACGATGAATCTGTGGCAGCAACAGGTTGCGAAATGGGTCCAGGCCGCGTGCCTGATGGAAGTGCTCAGCCCAAAACCGGGCAATGTGTCGCCCGGTCTGGAGTTCCAGGATGCCTGCGTGGCCGACTTCCTGCGATCGTCCGAGGCGATTGGTCCCGAAATGGCGGTCGCACAGGAACGTCCCCTGGGAGAAACCATTCTGGCGTCCGTCCAGGCCACTCGAAATGTCGTCGGCCATAATACGAATCTCGGGATCATCCTGCTGATCGCGCCGCTGGCAGCCGTGCCGCCCGAGAAATCGCTCTTCGATGGTATCGACAGCGTGCTCAGCCGGACAACCATTGACGACAGCCGCCTGGTTTATCGAGCGATTCGCATGGCTCAGCCTGCTGGTCTTGGTAAAGCGGGTGAGCAGGATCTGAATGACGAACCGACCGTCTCGCTGGTGGACTGTATGCGGCTGGCTGCTGAGCGTGACATGATTGCCGCGCAATTCGGAAACGGGTTTCGTCAGGTACTGCATTGTGGCCTGGAATGGCTGCGTGAGGCAGTCAGTTTTCCGGATTCCCAGCGCCGTCAGATCACATGGCTGGCGATTCGCCTGATGGCGGAATTCGGTGACAGCCTGATCGCCAGAAAATGCGGGGTGGAAATGTCCGAGACGGTCCGCGAAAAAGCGCGGGAGGTTCTGGCCAGTGGATGGCCGACAAAGGCGGAGTCCGAACAAGTGTTTGCCGCTTTTGACGCATTTCTTCGCGAGGATGGCAATCGTCGCAATCCCGGAACGACTGCCGACTTCATTGCTGCCATACTGTTTGCAGCGCTTCGCGAAGGATGGTTTATTCAGGATGAAAGCTGGATCATTCCTGAGGCTTCGATGATTGCCTGACCCCTTCAGAGACTGACCATGCCCAACAAATCCACCGATAGGAAATCCAGCCAGACTTTTGGCGTTCGAGTCACCAAAGATACGCTCGTGTTCAGCGCGGCTCACTTTATTACGTTCAATGGAACGATCTGCGAACGGATTCACGGGCACAATTGGCGAGTCGAAGCAGAGATTGAAGGCGTTCTCGACGAAAATCACTACGTCTTTGATTTTATCGCACTCAGAGACGGACTGCAGACGCTGGTGCATGAACTCGATCATCGGGTCCTGCTGCCCGACTGTCATCCAGCCATTCATGTGGCGGTTTCTGAGGATGGTCGTGAGGTCACCGCTCGATTTGAGGAGCGGCGGTGGGTGTTCCCTTATGAGGACTGCTGCATCCTGCCGATTGCCAATACGACTGCGGAATTGATTTCCCGATGGATCGGACAAACGCTAATCTCCCGTTTGAAGCTGGATCATCAGCCGGGTTTGACTCGTCTTCGCATCAGCGTGGAGGAAAACTTCGGACAGTGGGCCGACTGCTGGCTCCAGCTGCATTAGTGCTCTTGCAAGGCCTGATACTGGGGTACGATGGGCATTCTTGCCCGTCGAATCATAGTCGGACAAGAATGTCCAACCTACACTTTAAGGTTTGACGGAGTATCAGGTTGCCCCCGTGTTCCAGGCTCGGTGACCAGCGTATCATTGGAAATTCATTCGATAGTCTCTGTTCAACGCAAAAGCTTTCACAATGTCTGACGTTCCTTCAATCATTAATGCCACGATGGAGACGTTTCGCGAGGACGTCATTCAGCAATCACAGATTCGACCGGTTGTGGTCGACTTCTGGGCTGAATGGTGCGCTCCGTGTCGACAACTGATCCCGCTGTTGGAAAAGCTGACCGAGGAAGCTGCAGGCGCCTTTTGCCTTGTGAAGGTGAATGTGGATGAATGTCCCGAGATCGCCGGGGCTTTCGGAGTCCAGTCGATTCCGTTTGTTGTCGCGATGGTGGCCGGGCAGCCGGTGAGCCAGTTTGCCGGTATCCAGACGGAACCGCAGCTAAAAGAATGGCTGAAAGGTTTTCTGCCGTCGCCTGCTGTGGAAGCTTATGAGCAGGGCCAGCAGCATGAAGCGGACGGTTCGCTGGAACTAGCGGAAGCAACCTATCGGAAAGCGTCTGAACTGGAGCCGGAAGCTGCCGAATTCCGTATTGCTCACGCTCGTGTTTTGATTGAACTGAATCGTGATCAGGAGTCGCGTGAGATTCTGGATGAACTCAATAAACGCGGCTTTCTGGAACCAGAAGCTCAGGCTCTGGTGGCGCAACTGGAAATGCGCAGCCAGGTGGAAGAATCGGGTGGGGTGGCCGAAGCGAAGAAGGCACTGGAAGCCAACCCGTCAGACCTGACACTGCAACTCCGGCTGGCCGAAGCGTATGGTGCTGACAGCCGTTTCGAAGAGGCGTGCGAAATGCTTCTGGAAATCGTCAAAGCTGACCGCGCGGGTGTGGGCGTTCAGGCCAAAGAAGTGATGGTTGGACTGCTGACGGTGATGGGTGCCAAGTCAAAGCTGGCTTCCGAATTTCGCCGCAAACTGGCGACAGCGTTTTATTAATATTCGACAATCAGACGATGCTCACTCGGGGCCCACCGAGCTGCTTTTTTGCTGACGGAGTCTTCTGCTATTTCCAACGACTCCCCCCACATGACTCAGTCGCAATTCCTGATCGGCGCAGGCCTGTTCGAAGGAGCGATGCTGCTGCTGGCGTTTATCGGCGGCTGGCTGACAGGGTTTCATCCAACAGCCACGCTGACCTGGTCAGTCGAGGATTTCGGTTTTGGGGTTCTGGCCACAGGCCCCATGCTGATTTTGCTGCTGATCTGTTTTCTGTCGCGTTCAAAAGGGATGCTGCAGGTTCGCGAGTTCGTTCGCGACACAATCGGGCCTTACCTTGATGAGTGTCGCTGGATCGATATTGTCCTGCTGGCTCTGCTGGCCGGAGTTTGCGAAGAAGCCTTCTTCCGCGGGTTCCTGTTTCTGTGGATTCAGAACTGGAATCAAATGCTGGCTGTTCTGATCACCAACCTGCTGTTCGGACTGGCTCACGCTGTCACTCCGCTGTACGTGATTCTGGCCGCATTTCTCGGCCTATATCTGACAGCCTTTATGGTAGTGGATCCCACGCCCAACCTGCTGATCCCGATCACCGCTCATTCGCTCTACGATCTGATCGCGTTTGCGGTTGTCCTGTGGGATTACCGTCGCCATCAGGCTCTGCAGTAGTTCGCTAATCCAGTCCCAGTGCGGCCAGCACAGTGGGCGAAAGTTTGGCGGCCTTGGCGGCATCCTTCAGCTTCGACACCACGAAGAACTTGTGATTGGCAACCGCCTGCTCAGTGACGTTCAGACGCGTAGCCACATCCTTATTGGCCCAGCCCAGCACAAAGATCAGCTCCACGCATTGCAGGCGTTCCCAGGCACCGGTGGCTTTGAAGTCGGCGATCAGATCCTTCAGGCATGTCTCAACCAGTGTAGATTCCGCTCGCTGCTTTTCACTACTTCGCATCATGCTGGAAGCTGCTCGGCCCGGGCCGGTGAGATCTCTCGCAGCCCCGTCCTTCGATTCGGATGTGAGCAGCGGCAGCATCGGACGCCGACCGGAGCGTCGCATGAAGTCGATCAGCTTGTGCGCGGCGATGGAAAACAGCCACGATTCCAGCGGAGTTCGATCGTCATAGTTTGGCAGTGCTTTCAGAAACCCCAGAAACGTTTCCTGCACTATGTCTTCCGCAGCCGACCGATCCTGCAGGCGAGTTCTCGCGAAGGCCAGCAGTCGACCTTCGTAAAGATCGATGCATTGCTGCCACGCATCTGCCTCACCGGCTCGAATACGTTGAACAAGCTGTCGATCGGCTTCACTGGCGGCCATGGAACACTTCGGAAAGTTGAGTCACGATGATGGGCTGACACGGAATGATTCAGATGGCGAAATCGTTCAGACGGGGAAGTTGTAGCAAACCTGCGGGCGTTTGAGATGTGTCCTACGGATTTGTCGACCGATCTGCCCCAAAAGTCGCCTCACAATCGGACCTCACCACTCCGCTTCCGCGTCCTGAACTCCGTTTCGAATCTGTTCCTTCGCCTTTGCTGTGATTTTCTTTGCCAGAGCCCGCAATTGTTCGGACAAATTTTCAACCGGCAGCTGTTTCAAATTTTGAAGGGCCGCATTAGGACGGTGACGTACGGTCAGCAGCAACTGGGCCATGCGAATTCGAGCCCACGGGTTCTCTTCCGGAAACCGATCGATGAATTCCTGAAGCCAAAGTTCCGCTTCGTCAAACGCCTGAGCCTGCAGCAATCCCGTGGCCAGTCGCCGAGTTCGCTCCATATCGGGGCAGGTTGTCTCATCTTGCAACCGAAGATTGAAAAGTTCATCGGCGGCCGTCAGGTAGTCATTCTGATCAATCAGCTGGTTCACATGCGAAAGAGCCTTTTGGTTCTTCGCCTTCCTGGCGGTTCGAGCCCGACTGGCTGTTTCGGCACCTGGATCATCCGCAGCTTCCGGAATCGGCAGATCGCCGTAAACCTTATCAGGGCGGCCGTGCGCTCCCAAACCCCAATCCTTTTCCGCAAAACGACCATACTTGCCACTCATGACGGAGAAAAGGTCCCACTTCTCACAATCGACCCAGCCTTTTTTCAGAAAGACCACACCCACTGCAAAACCAATCACACCGCCAACCATATGCAGCCCGGCCGAACCCATCTCGAATTTTGAAAACAGCAGTTCGAAGATATTCAGACCGACGTACCACAAGGAATAGGTCATAATGGTGACCTCAAACGAGACGGGACGAATCGCCAGTAGCCCAACGATGTGCATTTGATTCTTCGGCGCCCACACGAGACTTATGGCCATCAGCCCAAAGATGACACCGGAAGCACCCAGACATCGCCCTTTTGCTCTGCTGATGATTTCCGCGGCAAACTCATCTGTTGATTCAAAGCCAACCTCGTTGGGATCCAGACCTTCCGCTTCGAGTCCGCGTTTGAGTTCGTCGACGGACTCCATCTCCAGGACATTCTGCAGCACATAGCTGTCCGTCCTGTGAAGAGTCAGCACATCGACACTAGCGCCCCAGGCCGCGGCCAAAGCAAAATACAGCGGCACAAAAACGCGCCAGCCCAGCTTGCCTTCCACGACAAGCCCGAAGCCCCACAGGAAGAACATGTTGCCGATCAGGTGACCAAATCCGCCATGCGCAAACGCCGCGGTTATCCATTCCAGAGGATTGATGCCATTGCCATATTCCAGCAGCCAGGGCTCCAGCAAATGCTCGTTCATCGCAAACCCCGTGGCGGCAAAGCACACGACATTGGCGAAGATCAGAACGATTGTGGCATAGGGGAAGTGATAGAGCGGTGCGTCGGTATTGATGGGAATCAGCATGGTGCAAACATCCGCCAGTGTTCTCGTGATCTTCGAAAATCAAGGCCGCCATCTTATCCGCGACTTGCAGAAACAAAAGTGCGTTTTCTGACTTCAAAACGTGCGCTCATGTCGGACAAGCCGACATGGGGCGAAGGCGACTCCGACGAGAGATCTATTCTCAGCAATCACTATTCCTAATGGCATAATCGCAGAAATCACAATCAGGGGACTAACGTCCCCCGCTCGCCTGGAACCCGGCGGCCGCGAGACGTCAGTCTCCGGATACTGTTTGCGCAATCGATTGTTATACCCAAAACTTACCAATGGGTGCTTATGAAATGATGAAGTTTGAGTTTCTTGTCCCGACAACCCTGAATGACGAGACGCCGGTTTCCGCGAGCTATCTTCAGGGTGTCGCTGATCAACTGGCAATTCTCTGTGGCGGAAGTTCACTGGATGAAACTGCCGTAAAGGGTATTTGGTATGGAGATGGTGGACACCGGTTTGAGGACAACTGTAAGCGGTTTTGCGCTGTCGCAGAGCGAAGTTTGTTGAATGATGTGATGAACATTGTCACTCAAATTGGCAAGGAACTGAAGCAGGAAGCCATGTTCATAGAAGTTTCGGAATACGACGAACCGCAGATTTTGAAAATTGCAGACAACTCTTAGGGCTGAATTCAGCCTCATTTTCGCGATCGACGTCACACCCATTCGATCGCTCTCTCATCACCACAATTGATCGCGATGTTACCACATACGATCACGAGAGGCACAACGATGGCCACGAAGAAACGGTTACAAAACAGCCCTGCGGCTCAGTTACTTCAGATTGCACAAGAAGCGGCGACTCGCTTCGAGTACTCGGAAGATCTCCATAACGCGGTGTCCGGCGTGGGCGGATCGTTTTCGCAGTTGTTCAGCACACCGCCGGCGCGAGTTGCGTTCAGCAAGTCACCAGAACATGCGGCGATTCGTGAATTGATTCAGTCGCTGCCAGGTCGGTCCGGGAGAGTATCGTCCGCCGAAGATTACAGTGGTAAAATTCTGCTGCGAATTCCGCGTTCACTGCATGCCGCCCTGGTGCATGAGGCCGAAGCCGAAGGTGTTATACTTCACGCGGCGAGGAATGATGCCGGGTTAAAACGCGGGAAATTGTGGGTCATGAGTGATGCAAGTCGGCTGCGATGTTTGGTCGGAATGTTTTCCATGCAGCCGTCGATGGCTTTGCAGAATTCGGCGAAGGTGTTGTAGTGTCGGCCGTAGAGAACGTCGCGTTTGACGAACTTCCAAAGTCGTTCGATCAGGTTCAGATTTGGAGAATACGAAGGCAGGAACTGGAGTTGGATATTGAGTGTCGCCGCCAGATCCTTCACCAGAGCACAGTGCTGATAGCGAGCATTGTCCAGCACCAGCGTGATCGGTCCCTGCAATCCGAGTGCTGAGATTTTATGCAACAACTCGCACATCGTTGCCGATGATACAGTGCCGACCGTCGTCACACTCACAAGCTGATTCTTTGCAGCGTTCCATGCCCCAAGTACGCTGTATCTCATGCGGCCTGAAGCGCCTCGAATAAACCGGCTCAAACCCGCATGGTACCTACTTAGGCATCGTGATACCGTGGCTGTTTCTGGACAAACAAATATTTCGAGGGAGTGAAATTGGCGGGATCGATGCGTTGATCCATGAACCGTGCCACGATCCAAGCCGTTATGGAATAGGACACGGCGATGGAATGTCGGATCTATTGCCCTGCGTTGACTATTTCGGAAGACCGATTCCGCCAACCTCTCCATTCGGCACGACTTGGGAACAATTTATCGACTTTCTTCAAACGACCAAAGACCAAAACCGAGTGTCATTGTGGGAAAAAATGCTCCAACTAGCAGGGCCAAAACCGATCCCTCCAACTCCATAAACTGGCTCGCTGTTTAACATGGTCATGTCGAAGGTTTTGTGGATGAGTAGCGGATAGAGATCGCAAACATGGAAATCGAAAGCTCTC
>Ga0209390_10000970_pt1 | contig 56713 bp, 22 predicted proteins | sample BON01_FD_187212 | JGI IMG/M metagenome (GOLD analysis project Ga0209390, IMG submission 187212) | Freshwater microbial communities from Lake Bonney liftoff mats and glacier meltwater in Antarctica - BON-01 (SPAdes) (version 2) | ecosystem: Environmental > Aquatic > Freshwater > Ice > Glacier...
AGCGTCGGCGCGTGGTGCGGCACGCTCGGCTCGTGCGCCTCGCCCTACCCGCAGACGGAGCCCGTGTTGGTGAACGCGCTGTCGGCGTCGGCGTTGGCGTTGCCCTCGCCCTCGCCGTCGCCCTCGCCTTTGGTTTCCCCCTCGCCGTCGCCGTCGCCCTCCCCGTCGCCCGTCGTCCTCGACGCCGTCGAGAGCCCGTCGCCGTCGCCCGCGGCGCTCGCGTCGCCGGCGCCGTCGCTGTCTCCTACGCCGGCGCCTGCCGCCGTCGAGAGCCCGTCGCCCTCGCCCGCCGCCGTCGAGAGCCCGTCGCCTTCGCCCGAGCTGGACGTCGTTGACATCCCCGTGCTGGAAGTGAGCCCGTCGCTGTCGCCCGAGACCGAGGCGGTCCTCTCGCCGTCGCCCGAGACCGAGGCGGTCCTCTCGCCGTCGCCCGAGACCGAGGCGGTCCTCTCGCCGTCGCCCGAGACCGAGGCGGTCCTCTCGCCGTCACCCGAGACCGAGGCGGTCCTCTCGCCGTCGCCCGAGACCGAGGCGGTCCTCTCGCCGTCGCCCGAGACCGAGGCGGTCCTCTCGCCGTCGCCCGAGACCGAGGTGCTGCCGTCGCCGTCGCCCGAGGGGGGCGTTCTGGTGTCGCCGGTGCCCACGCCCGCGCCCTAAGACCGATGTGGACAGCCTGACATGATTGACTGGAAAAAAGGCGGCACATGAGACCCTGGATTGTTCTTTTGACAAAGACAAAAAGAGGGACGGGCGACTGCCCCTGTTCCTGACCCGCCCCCCCTTCTGCCTCGCCGCCGCGCCCCCCCCCTTCTTGGCCGCTTTTCCTCGTGATCATTTTAGGCGTTCTCTTCTTGATAGGTCGTAACTTTCTAATCCCCTAACTAGGACATCCATGACTGCCTGGTCCTAATATGGAGCGAGCAGCAGACGTGTCAGGTGCAAATCGATAGGGAAAGGAAAAATCATTGAGAAGAACAAAAACACTCGACAAACGAGATCGCACGCTTTTTGTTGTGTTTGCGTTTGCTGCGCTGCGCGTCTTGAGTTGTCGGCGGCGGAGAGCCGAGAAATTCGAACGGATCCAAGAATCGGCGTCGCGCCCGGTGCACCTGACCGCCCGCGGTAAATGTCCAGCACGTGCCCGCGTGGAAGCGGGTGTCCGAGCGAGAGCTCTTGATGGATGGATTGGGCGCGGCCTGCGCCCAGTCCATCGTTTGACGACGGCGGCGGCGGCAGCCTTGACGACGGCGACGAGCGCGCTGAGCAGCGAGCGTCGACGACAAAAAGCGTGGGCCGGCTCCCAAAGCCGTCTGAGCGTCACACCCCTCAATCGTCAAGACCCGTCTCTCCTCAACTTTTTAACCCATCTCGTCATCGTCTCAACCATCTTCTCGGCACAACCGCCGGCAACCCGCGTTCCCTTTCCCCCGTCATGGGCCTCGAATCTCGTTGCCCCCGATCGGCCCGCTAACGACGAATGAGCGCGCTCGTCCCGCTCCCCGCGTGGGCCCCGCGAATCCTGCTCCCCGTTCTGATGGCGGGCGCGCTGACGCTGGCGTTCCTGGCCGGCACGCGCGTGGGCTCGTCCTTGCCGCCACTGCCTCCGCTCCTCCGCCGATCGGCGGGCGCCGGCGCGCCGCCGACAACGGCGCCGCCGCCCTCTGCCGCGCAGCTGCTCCCGCTTCTTCTCAGCGCCTGCGAGCCGTGGAACGACACCTACGTCACGACCGAGCAGCTCGACCTAATCCTGCGCGACGCGCGCCGCGACCTCGCCGCGGGCCGCGACGGCGCCGGCGAGGACCGGCGGGCCGCGAACCAGCCCCCCCCCCCCCCCCCCCCCCCCCCCCCCCCGCCCGCCCTGCCGACCTGCGGCGCGGGCTGCGCGCTCGACCCGGACGGCGGCGTGCCGGCCTCGCGCCTCGCGCTGGTCGTCATGGCCTCGGGCTCGGAGGACGGCCGCCGCCGCGCCCGCACCATCCGCGACACGTGGTGGCGCTGGGTGCCGCCGGGCGCGGGGCACCTGTGCGCCGACGTCGAGGACGCGGGGCATGGCCTGCGGACGCTGCCGGCGCTGGCGGGCAGGCCCACTTACGCCGACGCGCAGCGGCGGCAGACCGAGTGCCTAAAGTGGCTGCACGCGCGGGACTACGGGCCCGAGTCGGGCGCGGGGTCGGGCGGGGCGGACGGGCAGGAGGGGCAGGTGCGGTTCGCGGTGGCCGGGGAGGCAGGAACGGGGGGCGGGGACGCGCGGGGCGGCGACGGGCGGCCGCCGCCGCGCGTCGTGGCTGCGTCGGCGTCGGCGTCGGCCGACGAGGCAAGAGGAGGGGCGGCGGCGGCGGCGGCGGCAGCGGCGGCGGCGGCGGCGGCGGCCCGCCCGGCGTGGTACGTCCTGGCCGACGACGACACGTGGGTAAACGTGCCGTTCCTGCGCCACTTTGTGGCGCGCTACGACCCGGACCTGCCCCTCTTGATTGGGCACGTGTACGACTGGCCGCAGCAGCAGGAGCAGCAGCAGGAGCAGCAGGGGGCGGGGGAGGCGGGCGCCGCCGTCGCGCAGCCAAAAAGGCGCATCACGCTCGGCGGCGGCGCGGGCATGCTGCTTTCGCGCGGCGCATTTCTGCGCATGGTGCCCCGCATGGCCGCCGACGACGCCGCCGCCGCGTCCGGCGGCGGCGGCGGCGGCGCGGGACCCTGCGCCTCCGCGGGCTTCAACGACGTCACGCTGCCAAACTGCGCCGCGGCCGCGGGCGTCGTCCGCGCGCACAGCGAGGCCTTCGACGGGCACGACCGCGGGCGCGACGCGCCAAACCCGACGTCCGGGCACGCGGCGGTGCACCGGGTGACGGAGCGGGCGCAGGCGCTGAGGGCGTCGTGCGACAGCGCCAGGCGGTACGGGTGGGGCCTGTGGGAGGAGGCGTGCGCGGGCGTGGCGGCGTGAGCGGGGGTTGATGCGGCGTGGAAAAAATGGGCTCGAGGGGCGACGCCGATCGACGGCCGGGGGGGGGGGGGGGGGGGGGGGGGGGGGGGGGGGGGGGGGGGGGGGGGGGGGGGGGGGGGGGGGGGGGGGGGAAAAAGGGGGGGGGGGGGGGCGCCCCGGGGGGGGGGGGGGGGGGGGGGGGAGAACCGAAAACCGCAAGAAAAACCGGACCTCCGCTGTTTCTTTTTTTCGCGTGAGCCGCGCCGCCCGACATTGAAATTCACGTTCTCTGCATCCGTTTGACTGTCCTCGCCCTTCGTGTCCTCGCTCCCCGTGCTCGAGTCGTCCACAACCGCACCGCGGCAAACCGGTCCTTTTCGCTTCTTTTGGTCTTTGGTTGTTTTTGTCGCTTATTCGGGCGGGCCGACGGCCGCTGCTACTCCCCTCCCCCCCCCCCTTGCAGCCCGCCCGTGACCTCCAAGCGGGCGCCAGCCTGACCGCGGGCCACCTGCTTGCTCGAGAGCGGGGCGAGCGTCCCGCGCGCCTGGCGCCGAACAAGAGCAAAAGAGCCTCCTTCTTCCTCCCCCAACGCAAATCGTCGCGACCGCCGCCGCGCGAGGGGCCGACCACAAGACACGTGTGCGCCCTACTTTTGTCCCCCGCTTCATCCTTTTTTTTCCAATCTCCCCCCGTGTGCCCCCCCTCCCTTTTTTCTTTCGCCTACGAGTTGGCGTCACGCCGACTCAAAGCCGAGCCGCCGCCCCGTCTCTCCTTCGTTCAAACGATGCGCTGGTTGACGCTTTCGGCCGCTTTTGTCGTCGCGTCGTGTTATGCGTCGCTGACTTTCCTGTCAGAGGACGTCCGACTCGTCATCCGCCGCTTGCCTGCGCCTCTCAAGCCCCCGATCCCCAAAGGGCACGCCTTGCCCGAGTCGTGCGACTACTTCTACGGGCGGGAAAAGTTCCTCGACGGGATATGCAACATCACGCTGGCCCTCAAGAATGCGGCAGACGCCTCCGATGCGGGCGGGTGCGTGCCGGCAGCCGCAGAGAGCGCCGATTGCCCCCGGCGGCCTCCCTTTCTCGTCACGCACACGTGGTTCAACATCTTTAGCTTCAAAGACGACGTGGCGATGCGCAAGACGGCTCTCTTGCTGCGAGCGTGGATGTTGACGCAAGATCTGCGGCGGTCGCGGTTCGTCGTGTGGGCGTCCACGGTGCTGCCGGACGGCCAGAACGCGTCCCTCGTGCCTTGGTTCGCCCAATTTGCCCCCTACGTGTCGCTGCGGCCGTTCGACTACGCCACGGAGATCGCCTCGACGCCCCTGTCGCTCTCAAGGCACTTCAACACGTGGGAGCGCTTTGACGAGCACACGCGCGGCCTCCTGGCGCTGCAGAGCGACGTCTTCAGGAACGTCATCCTCTACAACCACGGCGGGCTCTGGCTCGACACCGACGCCGTGCCCCTGAGGGACCTGTGGGACATCTCCGCGGGCCTGGGCCTGCAGTTCGTTCCCAAGTTCAAGGGGTTCATCGCCAACGGCCACCTCATGTACGTGCGCTGCGCGAGGTCCGCGCTCGCGAGGCGGCGGCTGGAGCACATGAGCCTGTTCCCGCTCAATCACGCCGACGCCTGGCCGCGCGCGCCCTCGGCGGGCGGCGAGTCGTGGGTCTACAACGATGCGCTGTCCGACTACGCGCGCGCGAGCCAGGCCGTCAGGTACAACCTGTCCCAGGACGGCGAGGAGATCCGATACCGTGGCTTGCCGGCCGGCGCGTGGGAAGACCTCGAGGTCCCCTTCCCCATCACGTGGTTCGACAGCTGGTGGGCCTGCCACGGGCCGCCGCCGTACAACACGTCGGACTTCTTCAGGCGGACGGCGTGCGAGGGCGTCTACGTCTGGCACCGCCTGACGAAGCACATCAAGGGCCACTCGACCGAGTTGGGGCCGTTTTCGGGCGCCACTGAATTCTGGGACGAGATCTTTGACGGGCCGGATCACGACCACAAGCGCGTCCGGCCAGAGTGGCCGGCGGAGCCTAGGATACTGACAGGGGGCCTCATCTGCAGCTAGATCGCGCCGAGTTGTTTATAATCGCGTCCTCACACAGATCGATCGACCGCCGCCGACGCTTGCGTCCAGCGAGTGACGAAGCGCGTGCGGCGCGGCGGCGTGGTTTGCTTTTTCAAAGCGTTGTTTATAATCCTGTCTTATTTGTCGTACAACGAAAGGATACATGCAAACGATCAGGCCGACGGCCCGAGCGGCGGCGGCAAGAGCGCCTCGAGCGTCTCTGGGCGCGCGGCGAGCACGTCGCGGAAGACGCGCGCCGACGGCAGCTCGAGGAGCGCCGGCCCCTCGTCGACGGCGTCGCGCACGCGGCCGCGGCCCGAGCGCCCGCCGCGGCCGTAGTGCGTCAGGAGCGAGGGGCGCGCGGCGAGGACGCGGCCGTGCAAGAGGGCCGCGGCCGCCGTTGCCGCCGCCGCCGCGTCGTCGTCTGCTCGCCCTCCCCCTCCTCCTCCCCCTGATCCTCCTGCCCCGTCCGCCGCCAGCGCCGCGTCGACGTCCGCCAGCTCGGCGAGGACTGCGGCCAGGGCCGGCTCGTCGCGCGCCAGGAGCGAGGGGCACGCCGCCGCCAGCGCGGCGGCGCTCCGCGTTGGGTCGTCGCCCGCGTCGCCGCCGCCGCCGCCGCCGCCGATGCGCGCGGCCGCGCGACGCGAGCGCAGCCCGCGCTCGAGCAACGCCAGCTTGCCCCCGAGCGCCCGGCGCCCGCCGACGGACGGCATCATTAGCTCCGGGTGCGCGCGCAGCAGGCCGGCCAGGGCGGCCTCGGCCTCGGCCGCGGGCGTGGACGGCGGCGACAGCAGCCGGCGCAGGCGGGCGACCGTCGCGCGCTCGGGCGTCGTCCCCCTGCTCGTCGTCGTCGTCGTCGTTTTTGTTGTCCCGGCGCTCGCTCCTTGGGCGCCGCGGCTGTCCTTGTCCTTTTCGTTGTCGTTGTCGTTGTTATTGTCGTCGATGTCAAAAGACCACTCGTCCGCCCCCTCCGCCGCCGCCTCTTCTTCCTCCCCCTCGGCCGCCATCAGCAGGCGCGGGCACCGCCGGACCATCTCCCCAACGTCCACCCCGGCAGGGACCGCCACGCGCAGGCGCAGCAACCGCGCCGCCGCGGCCGCGCCGCCGTCGCCGACTGTGAACAGCAGCGCGCGCGCCTCGCGCGGCGCCAGGGCATGCAGCGCGCCGCCCTCGACGATGCCCGGGACGAGCGCCTCGAGGGCGGCGGCGCGCCGCGCGAAAAAGGCGGCGTCGCGCGGGCGGCCGTCGCCCCCCGCGCCCTCCCGCTGCGAGGGGGTCGAGGGCGGGGGCGCGGCCGCGGCCAGCTCGGCGAGCAGCTGCTCGCGGCGTCGGGGCGCAGGTAAGGCGGCGGCCTGGGCGGTGGTGGATGGGGAGGAGGAGGAGGATGTGGCGCGGCGGCGCATGGGCGGGCGGCGGCGGCAGCGGCGGGGGCCAGTCGCTGGCGTGGCCGCTGCTGCTGCCCTTGCTGCTGCGGCCGCTGCGCCCGCCGCCCGGGCGCGCGCGCGGCCGCCAGCCCAGAGGGAGCTCCAGATCGCAACGCTGGCGGGCGCGCGCGGCGCCGCCCTCGCCGCCGCCGCTGCTGCCGCCGCGTGCATGGATGTTGTTTTGGTCTTTGGTTTTTGGGTCAGCGCGCGGCCGTCGGCGCTCCCCTTGCTGCGGCGTCGGCGGCGGCCCCGCCCTCCCCTTGCTGCTGCTGCTGCTTCAGGAGGCCTTGCTCCTCCTGCCACTTTTGGATGCGCTCGTACTTGTTCTTCTGTTGTCGGTTGGTTGTTGTGTGTTTGTGGTTTCGTTGGGTGATGTGATGTGAGGCGGAGGGGCATGCATGGTTGCGCACCTCTTGTCGGCCCCCACCCTCCTGGTCTGTCCGCGCCGGCGTCGCGCGCGCTCGCCGACCGGCGCGCCCACCACCCGCAAAAAACCAACACCTCCAGCTCACCTGGATGTAGTAGGTGGCCCGCACGCACTCGACGGAGAAGTAGACGGTCGACCCGGCCAAGAAGAAAACGGTGCCGCGGTGCAGGACGTCCAGGAACGAGCGGCGCGGGGCGACGGACGCCATCGTCCAATCCTCTCTCTCTCTTGCTCTTTTTGTGTGGTCTGGGAGTCGCGGCGCTGTGTCCGTCTGCTCCCACGGCACGCTCGGGTGGATGCGCGGGGTGTGAGAGGTGGATTGCGTGTTTGTCGTGCCGTCGTTGTGCGTTTGGCGACGGGAGAGACGCAGAACGCGAGGGGAATAAAAGCACGTCGGCGACGGCGCCGCCGACGATGCCGACGCCGAGGCTCCGTCGGAAAGGCGGTACGACGACGCAGCCGCCCCTCCCCCCACGACTAATTGCGCGTCACACAACCCACCAACCGCTCGCCCTCTACTACCGGCGATAGCAACGCCCAGCGGCTCGTCCCGGCTCGGGGACGCATTTGCTCTCATTCTTGGGGTCGCCTCTTCGCCTCGCCTCCTTCTGAGCCCCGTGAACGACACTTTTGTTCTCTCGCTCCCCGTCCCCCCCCAGCAATTGATTCGATCCCTCCACAACGCCTTACAGATCAATCCCCTTGATTGATCGTAGGCATGGGCGCCGTCGCGTCCAAGCGGCGTCGAAGGAGGCGAGGCGAAGAGGCGACCCCTGCCATGTCGCCCGCCGAAACCACCCTCGCCGTGGGGCTGGGCGACGCGATCCTCGACATCATCGTGCACGTGTCGGCGACCCCCGAGCGCCTGCGCGAGCTGGGCGTCGAGAGCCTGGGCGGATGCGTGCAGGTGGCGTCCGCGCAGATCGACGCGCTGCTCGACGCGCTGTCCGCCGACGGGGGCGGCGCCCACGGCGGGAGCGGTGACGGCGAGCGCGCACACCGGCAGCGGCCCCAAGGGTGAGCAGCGGCCTGTTTCCTTTTTCGGTGCTTTTCCGAGTTGCCCTCGGTCTGAGGGGCTGCGGTCGCAACAAAGGGCGGCACGCGCTCCGTTCTCTCACCCCAGGAACCGACAAAACGCCCCCGCCGACAACAAAAAAACAAATCTCGACAGAATCCCGGGCGGCAGCGCCGCAAACGTGATCAAGGGGCTGGCGGGCCTCGCGCGGGCCATCGCCTCGGCCCCGGCCACGTTCCCGCCGCCGCCCCCGCTGCGCTGCCGCTTCGTGGGCATGGTCGCGCGCGACGCTGCCGGCGAGCGGTACCGCTCTGCGCTGGCGGCCGAGGGCGTCGAGCCGCTGCTGTTGCTGCCGCCGCCGCCGCCGCCGCCGCCGCCGCCGCCGCCGCCGCCGCCGCCGCCGCCGCCGCTGAGGGGCGGGGAGGAGCAGCAGCAGGAGGAGGAGCAGCATGAGGAGGAGGAGGAGCAGGAGGGCAAGGAGCAGGAGGGCAAGGAGCAGAAGGGCGAGGGCAGGGGCGGGGGCGACTGCGGGTCCGGCGAAACGCGGGCTAAAGCGCCCGACCGCGGCGCCACGGCCCGCTGCCTGTGCCTGGTCACGCCCGACGGCGAGCGCACCATGCGCACGTGCCTGGGCGCGGCGTCGGCGCTCACGTCGGCGGACGCGCAGCTCGAGCCGCGCGGGTGGCTCGACTTCGACCCGCCGGCGGCGGCGGACGCGGCGGCGGCGGCGGCGGCCGCTAACGGGGAGGGGCGGGACGGGGGCCGGCGGCAGCAGCAGGAGCAGCAGCAGCAGCAGGAGCAGCAGCGGTCCGGGGCCGCTCCCTCCCGCCTGCTCGTCCACCTCGAGGGCTACACCCTCTATCGCCCGGCCCTCGCAGCCGAGGCCCTCCGCGCCGCGCGCAGGCGGCGGCCCCGAGGCGGCGGCGGCGGCGGCGGCGGCGGCGGCGAAAGCGGCGGCGGCGGCGGCGGCGGCACGGCGGCGGAGGCGGCGGCTGCCGCGGATGGCGCGGATGGCGCGGGCGCGCTCACGTCTCTCGACCTCGCCTCGTTCGAGCTGGTGCGCGGCGCGTGGCGCGCGCTGGTGCTCCTGCTGCAGGAGGGGCTCGTGGACTGCCTGTTCTGCAACGAGGACGAGGCGCTGGCGCTGGCGGAGGCGGCGGGGCTGGCCGGGGAGGAAGAGACGGCGGCAGAGGGAGAGGCAGAGGCGGCGGGCGCCACAGGAGCCGCCGCCTCTGCCGCCGCCGCCTCTTCTGCCGCCGCCGTCGGGAAACCAACCGTCCCTCTCATGCCGGCCGCCGCGGCCGCCGCCCAGCGCTTCCTTGTCGAAAAGGGGGCGGGGGTGTGCGTCGTGAGCCTCGGGGCGCGCGGGTGCACGGCCCTGGCGCGGGAAGGAGGTCTCGCGGTCGCGACGGGGCCGGCCAGCGAGCCGCGGCCGGGTCAGCAGCGGCCGCCGCCGCCGCCGCCGCCGCCGCCATCGGCGGACCCGCGGCTCGAGCGCGCCGGCGCCACGGGATGCGCCCTGCGCTCGCCGCTGGTCGACACCGTCGGCGCGGGCGACACCTTCACCGCCGGCTTCCTGTTCGCGCGGCTGGGCGGCGCGGGGCTGGCGCAGTGCTGCGAGCTGGCGTGCGCGGCGGGCGCCGAGGTCGTGCAGGTGGCGGGCGCGTCGCTCGGCGCGGAGGGGTGGGCGCGGCTGCGCGAGGCGGCGGCGGCGGCGACCGGGGCGGCGGCGGCGGCGAGTGGGGCGGCGAGGGTTTAAGTTTAAGTTACTCGCGGCGCGGTCGGAGGATGACAGTGATGGGCAAACTGCAGCTGCTGTTGCGGTGCCTTGTGTGGCGCTGGTCCCCGCTCGCCGTTGATCGGCGGACGAAATAAGTTGCAACTTCACAGTTTTTGGAGAGGCGCCCGCCGCCAAGAAACCAACACAAAATTACAATTCAAGCGTGCCCGCCGAACTCTGAAAGCTCCACGCTCGTTTTTACTCTCCCCTATCAGACCCTCTCATTATTCCTGCGCCGAATCAAAGTGCCGCCCCCTTTCTCTGCTGATCGCTCGCCCGCTCCCTCCCTCTCGCTGCCGTCCTGACAAAGCACAAAAAGCGGTCAACGCTATTTTCGCCGCCGCCGCCGCCTGTCGCCGACAGAAAGAAGCACGAAAGACCTGCAAAACATGCGCCTGCGCCGCGCAGAGGACTCGGAGCAAGACGTCAGGCTCGCGCGCCTGCGCCCTAACCCGCGCCCAGACCTCGGCCGCGACTGCCTGACGTTTCTGGGCCCGCCGCCGCTGCCGCCGCCGCGCGGCGCGGCCGCCGCCATCACCTCCGGACCTCCCTTCCCTCCCCTTCCTCTGCCGTCTCGGCAGGCGCCGCCGTCGCCGCCGCCGCCAGCGAAAGCGACCACGTCGTCAATGACCTCGGAGGACCTGGCTCAGCGCCTGCGCCTGCAGCATCTCGACCGGCAGGTGGCCCTCGTGCGTGCATCCCCCTCGTCTGCGCATGGCGGCGAGACCGGCGCCGCCAGCCGCGACCTCGGCCGCGCCGCCGCCTCGTTCCTGCGCTCCGGCCCGGCGACCTCATCTTCGCTCCTCGCCTGCAGCAGCAGCAGCGCCTCGAGCGCCAGCGCCGGCACCGCCTTCAGCAGCCCCTGGTGGGGCCTGCGCGCGCGCGAAGTCGACGGCGCGCTGGCGGCGCGCGTCGCGGCGCTCCGCGCCTCGCTCGAGGCGCGCGACGGCGAGCGCGCGGCGGCGGCGGCCGCGCGCGTGTCGGCCGCGTGCGCGCGGGCGAGCAGCGAGCACCAGCAGCGCTGTGGCAAGCAGCACCAGCACCAGCACCAGCACGCGTTCCCGCCGTTTGGGGGGGCCGGCATGCTGCAGGCGCTGCCCAAGCGGCCCCCTGCTACTGCTGCAGCAGCGGCAGCGCGCTCGTCGGCGGCGTCGGCGGCGACGACGGCGCCCCCCCCTGCCCTGCCGCTGCTCGCGCTGCAGGCGCAGAAGGAGGGTCCCGTTCGTTTCACCCGCGCGCAGCGGCGCGAGGTCGAGCGCGTGGCTGCGCTCGAGCGCGTCTGGGAGGCGCATCGGCACGTCCTGGTCCTAGTGGGGGCGGCGCAGTAGAGACGGACGGGTTGGCGGCGGCGGGCTTTTCGGCGGACGGCCGAGCGAGCGGGCGACGCTGAGCGTCCCATCGGCGGCGGCGGCGTCTGTCGACCTTTGAGCAGCACCGCCACCTCCGCTCACTAGTCCAGAACGTGCCGGAACAAACAACCTCTTAGCGTAGACCGCGTACCACCGACCTCGACATCGCCAAAGGCACCGCATCACCCTCATTTGAAACGCCCCCCACCCGACAGAAAATTGACTGAGCAATCCCCACATGTTCCGCGGCGCCTTCGTGGCCATGCCGCCCGAGTGGCGCGCCCCCGTGCACGACCGGCGCAAGGGCTCGCGGCCGGGATCGAGCGGCGGCAGCAAGCTGTTTGGCCGGCGACCAAACGGCGTCGGCGGCGGCCTCGGCCTCCCCCCGACCGCCGCCGCGTGCCGCCGCCTGGTCGCCGTCGCCTTGCTGGCCGCCGCGGCGCTGGGGGCGACCGTGCTGCTGGGCGGGCCCGGGGCGCTCCGGGCGTCCCTGTCCCCGTCGACGGCCAGGCTGCTGGCGGGCCTGCCTCCCGGGACCCTGGCGGTGGCCTTTCCGCCCGAGGCGGCCCCGCCGGCAGAGGAGGCGGCGGCGTCGGCGGCCGAGGCTGTCGAGGCAGCAGCGGCGGCGGCAGGGGGCAGAGCGTCGCCGCCGATTCAAGACTCGGCCCTGCGTGCGTTTGCGGCCCTCTGCGCGGCCGGGCGGGAGACGTACGTCGTGATGGACCGCGCGGGGGCGCGCGCGTTCGCGTCGCGCTCCATCGAGGCGCTCGGCGTGGCGGTCGCGCGGCCGCCGTCTCGCAGAGTGGGCGAGGACGAGGGGTCGTCGTTGGCGGCGGCAGCGGCGTCGGCGGCAGAAGAAGAAGGAGCGGCGGCGGCGGCAGGCGACACGGCCCCGCCCGCCGCCGCCACCCCCGCCTGCCCCTTGGCCGACATCATGCTCGCGGGCGCCGACCGGTCGCTCGGCCTGTGCACCGACGCGGCCGTGTACGCGTGGCTGCTCGGGGCGCGCGTGCTGCCGCTCGGGGCGCCGCTCGAGAGGTACCGGGCGGGCGTCGCGGCGGCGGCGGCGGCGGCCAGCGGCCGTGGCGGCGGCGGCGGCGGTAACGGGGGCGGCGGCGGCGGCGGCGGCGGCGACGCCCGCCCAGAATCGTCCTCCTCCCTCTCGGCCTCCGGCAGCAGCGGCGGGAGCGGCACCAACCCCTGCGCCGGCGCGCCCCCGCCCGCCCGCCTGTCCCTGGAGCCGCTGTACGCGCGCTGGGTGCTGCGCGAGGAGCTGGGCGAGGCCGGCGCGTCCTCCTCCTCCTCGGGCGCCGGCGCCGAGGCCTTTGCGCGCGACGGCGGCGGCATGGGCGCCTCGGGCGACGGCGGCGCGGCGCAGGCCGGGCGGGGCCTGAGGTGGCGGCGGCGCGGCGGGGGGGCGACGCGGCGCGGCCGGCGGCGAGCGGGGCGCGAGCGGGGGCTGCTGAGGGCGGCGGCGAACGGGACGCAGGGGCAGCAGCGGTCTGCTCCTTACGGAGCCGGCGCCGCCGGGGCCGCCGACGCGGACGGCGCCGCCGATCCGGCGCCGGCGACGGCGCCGCCCCCGCTGCTCCCGCCGCTGCTGCCGGCCGCGCGAAACGCGCCGCCGCGATGGTGGTCACCAAACCCGGAGAACCAGCCGCTGGCCGACCGCGACCTGCACGCGCGCATGGACGCGGTGCTGTGCAAGACGCGCGCCTGCGAGCGCATGCTGGGCAGGTACATGGCGGACCTGGCGGGCGAGGTGGCTGCGGCGGCGGCGGCCGGGGGGGTGGGGGCGGCCGCCGGCCGCAACGCCTCTGCGGCCGAAGACAACGCGGCGGCGGCGGCGGCGGCGGCAAGACCCGCGCTCGTCCTGTTCGCCGGGCACACGTCCCTGGACCCCCTGGACGCGGCGTCCGTCATCCGCGCCCCCTTGATCGCGCGCGCCCGGGGCAACGCGCCGCCGCCGGACCTGCCGCCCGAGGAGGGGCCGGAGCAGGAGGAGCAGGAGGAGGAGGCGGCGGCCGTCGCGGCTCTCCTGGCGCCGGCGGCGGCGGCGGCGACGACGTCGGCCGAGGGGGCCGCGGCGGCCAGGGCGCCCGGGGGGACTGTCTTGCTGGCTGTGGACTGGCCGGGTCCACTGCGCGCGCTGCACGTGCGTGGCAAGAGCGGCCTCAAGCACACGGCGGAGCTGCTTGCGTGCTGGTTCGACAGGGGGCAAGAGGGGGCAAAAGAGGGCGGGGGCGGCGGCGGCAGCAGCAGCGAGAGCAGCAAAGGCAGCAAAAGCGGCGGCGGCGGCGGCGCCTCGTCGACCGCCTGGCCCGAGCTCGACGTCGTGGGCCCGCTGCCCAACCCGCAGGTGCCCGACGCCCTCGCGCGCCGCTACTTGGGCGCCAACGTGCGCCTGCCCCTCGGCGTCGTCGTCGGCGGCGGCGGCGGCGGCGGCGGCGGCGGCGGCGGCTGGCAGGGCGCCCGCCCCGCCTCGTTCGCGGCAGTCGCGGCGCTGCAGCGGCGCTCGGCCGTGCACGTGTGCCCCTCGGAGCGCGAGGGCTTCGGCCACTACGCCAACGAGGGGCGCGCCGCGGGCGCGCTCGTCGTGGCACCCGCGCACGCGCCGCTCGACGAGCTGGTTTGGGACGACGGGGAGGCGGGGGCGGGGGCGGGGGCGGCGGGCGGCGAGGGCATCGGCGGCGGCGGCGGCGGCGGCGAGGCGACGACGCCTCCCGCGGAGGCGCTCGCGGTCTCGTCGTCGTCGTCTTCGTCCGCCCCCCCCACGGGCGTCCTCATCCGCCCGGGCCCCGGCGCCTACTTCAGCCAGCAGGGGCCCCCCGTCCCGGCCCTCGCCGGCTACGCCAACCTGTCCGTCCGGCTGGCGCCGGCCGACATCTGCGGCGCCGTCGCGCGCGCGCTGGCCCTGCCCGCGGCGGAGCGGGCGCGGCGCAGCGCGGCCGCGCGCGCCGCCTTTTTGGCGCAGCGGCGCGCGCTGGAGCGGCGATTCGCCGGAGAGGTCGGGCTGGTGCTGAGGCGGCAGCTGGGCTATTGATAGGCGTTGCCCCGGGGGGTCCACGTAGACGCGCCGCCGCAGTGCAAAAACCCGTTCTTTTGTCGCCCGCCCTCGCTCGCGCTGCCGCCGCGCAACGCTCGCAAAACCCGACGCGACGACCAAAAACGCCCCGCCACCCGATTGGCCGACAGAGACAGAGGCGCGCATTAAGATCGAGATCAGGGCACTTGGCGGGTCACGGCGGGGCTGCGTTCGGCGGGGCGGCGCTCGAGGGTGATCCCCGAGAGACGATTTGCCGATTGCTGACTGGCGTTTTATTTGCCCTCTCCCTCTCCTCCCTCCCCCCCTCTTTTTGCGGCACACTCGCACGCGCCGCCAGGTCCTCTTTGCCCCAATCCGCGACGAAGCGCCGGAACACGAGCAGACACGGCCAACATTCTTTTTCTCTTTGCCTCGTCGCTCACGCACGCGCGCGCGCGAGCAGACCGACCATCTCATTTCGTCACACAGAAGGGCGCTCTCGCTGTCTCCGATACTGCCGCCCCCGACGCGCGCCCCGCGCACAATTGGGCCCCGCCGCAATCGCGCGCGCGCCGATTCGCGGCCGGACGGGCCCCACGAGCGGCAAGCCGCGGCGCCCGCGCCCATCGCCCGCGCCGTCGGGCCTGGCGGCTGGCGCACGTTGCCCGCCTTCTTCCGTCTTGCTCTCTCTCTCTGTGCGACCGACCATCGTCGCTCTCTCTCCGAGACAGGGAACCGGTAGGGCTTCCTCCCCTTTCCTTTCGACGCGCCACCCGGGCCACCGCCGCGCACGCCCCGCCGACGAGCGCTCCCAAAAGCGTCACGGCGGCGGGCGCCTGGCCAAGGGGCGCGTAGAGCGGCAGCGTCTTTTTCCGCCGCCAACGCCAACGGCTCTTCTCTCGTCGGTTCTCTCGCGCGAGCGCCACAGCGAGGAGAGACCTCCTCGGCCGGACCCAGCGCCATGATGGCCGCGGCGGCCGCGGCGGCGGCGGCGGCGGCGGATCTCAAGTGCGGCAGCGGCCGCAGCCGCCCAACCAACAACCAGCTGCTGTGAGTCTCTCGTTTTCGTTTTCGTTTTCGTTTTCGTTTTCGTGGGGGGGGGGCCAGGGACGTTCTCGCTCGCTCGCGGCGGGGGCGCGGCGCTCGCGGCGGGGGCGGCGGGGCGCGCGCCCAGTCGACAAGCTAGCGGCCCTCTTGTTTCTCCTTCCTTTCGCCCGACCGACCGTCACTGCCGCACGTTCCGCCGAGTCGCCGCGCGCGCCCGTTCTTTCTGTTCATTTCTCACCAATTCCAAAAACACGCCGCCCCCCCCCCCGCCCGGCCAAACCAAACCCCCTGCCCCCCCTTCTAAACCCCAAAAACGGCAGCTACAAGGCCTACTTCCGCTGGGCCCACTACGGCCACAAGCTCCGCAACGGCGTCGGCCACCTCCCCACCGAGACCGACGCCTGCGCCTCGGTCACCTCGGCTTTCTTGCAAGTCTTGCACACCTTGCACGTCGCCGAGGCCTCTCGCGTGGCCGGCGGCGGCGCGGGCGGAGGGCGCCGAAACATCCTGGCGATCCTGTCGCACAACACCCGGCGCACCAAGGTGGTCGAGCTGAGCACGGGGACGCACCGCGTGCCGGACGAGCTGCGGAAGCACTACCTGTCGGACGGCGAGCGCGGGCAATACTCGACAAACTTGGACCGCAACCGCTACGGAAACGACGACCAGTACCTCTTCACGGTCGTGCGCTACGATCTCGAGTACCTGGGCCTGTGCCCGTGCGCGGTCGACGTCGAGATCATCGACGCGAAGAACGACCACCAGTCGATCTTCGTGAGCGCCGGGCCCGAGGCGTGCACGTGCCACGGCGGGGGCAACGCGGGCGGCGCGGCGCACTCGGCGGCGGCGCAGGCGGCGGCGGCGGCGGCGGCGGGCGGCGGGCCGGTCGGCGGCCGGGGGCGGGGCCCCGGCGGGGGCAGGGGGAGGGGCGCGGGCGGCGCAGGCGGCGGCGGCGGCGGCGGGGGCGGGGCGGCCGCCGCCCACGCGCAGGCGCACGCGCAGGCGCAGGCGCACGCGATGCAGGCGGCGCACGCGGCGCACGCCATGCAGGCGGCCGTGCAGCAGCACCACCACCACCACCACGCCGCCGCCCAGGCCGCCGCCGCCGCCGCCGCCGCCGCCGCCGCCGGCAACGGCGGCCTCAACGGCCTCGGCGGCCTCAACGGCCTGGGCGGCCTCGTAGGCCTCGGAGGCCTGGGCGGCCTGGGAGGCCTGGTCGGCAACCCCTTTGCGGCGGCGGCCCTGGGCGCGTCCGCGTTCCCGGGCGCGTCCGCGCTGCTGGGCAGCACGCCCGCGGGCCTGGCCGCGCTGGGCAGCGGATCGCTTGGCGGCGTCGGCGGCGCCGTCGGCGGCGGCGGCGCGCTTAGCAACCACCCGGCGGCGGCGGCGGCCGCGGCAGCGGCGGCGGCGGCGGCCGTCGCGGCGGCGGCGGCGGCGGCCGGGGGGCTCAACGGCGGCGGCGGGATGGTCGGGAGTGGGATGCCGGCCGCGTCGCGCGGCGGCGGAGGAGGCGGCGCGGGCCCCGACTCGCCCAAGCGCTCGCAGTCAAACGTGAGCCAGCTGTTTGACGCGCTGGTGATGGCGGCGACGGGCGGCACGGAGGGCGCGGCGGCGGCGGGCGCCGGCGGCGAGCCCCCCGTCGACTCGGTGCCGGGCGCGGCGGCGCGCTCGCGGGCGGCGGCGGCGGCCGCGGTTGCGGGCGGGGCGTCGTCGGCGGCCGCGCGGCCGCCGAGCGCCGGCGGGGGGCCGCTCGCGGCGGCGGCGGCGGCGGCGGCGGCGGCGGCGGCGGCGGCGGCCGCCGGCGCGGGCGCGTCGCCGCCAAACCCCTCGACGCTGGCCGCCTTGACGGCCGCCGGCCTGCTGCCGCCCTCGGGCGCGACGGCCGCCGGCGTCGCCGCCGGAACGTCGACCTCGGTGGGCGGCGGCGGCGCCGGCGCCGCCCCGGGCTCGGCCGGCGGCGCGGCCGCGGGCTCGTCGGCCGCGATCGGCTCGGGCGGCGGCGGCGGCGGCGGCGCGTTGATGGCGGCCGCCGCCGCCGCACCTGCCAGCTCGGCCGGCAATTGCGGCGGCGGCGGCGGCGGCGTTGGTCCCGGCGGCGGTCCCGGCGGCGGCCTGGCGGGCTCTGCCCCGGGCGCCAACTCGAGCGCGGCCAGCCTGCTGGCCGCGGGCCTGGCGGGCCTGCCGCCCCAGGTGGCCGCCGCCGCCGCCGCCGCTGCCGCGCGCGCGCACGCGCTTCCCGCCCGCCAACGCTCGCGGCTGTGGTCGGCGCTCTCCTACGGCGACGTCGACTCGCTGCAGAACGCGCTGGACGCCTTCCGCGCCGAGGAGGAGATCGCGTCGGGCGCGGCGCAGGCGGCGGCGCAGGCGCAGGCGCAGGCGGCGCAGCAGCAGCAGCAGCAGCAGCAGCAGCTGGGGCAGGGGCATCAGCAGCAGGGCGGGGCAGCGGCCAACGGCGGCGCGGCGGCCAACGGCGGCGCGACCAACGGCAACGCGGGCGCCGCGGCCGCCGCCAACAACTGCGACTCTCTCTTGGGGAGCGGGGGTGACGCGGGCTTCCGCAAGCGCCAGCGCAAGCCCATGCGCGGGCCCAGCAGCACGATGCTGGGATCGCCCGCCAGCGACGCCGCCGCGGGCGGATCGCGCCTGCCGCCGACGGGCCGCCCGCCCGCGGGGCCCGGCGCCGCGGCCGCCGCCGCCGCCGCCGCCGCTGCCGCCGCCGCTGCCGCCGCCGCCGGCCCCGGCGCGGCCAGCAGCCCTACAGGCCCCGCCGCCGCCCTGGCCGCCCCTCCCCTGCGCCCCGAGGCCGCCGAGCCCAGCCAGGAGGACGACTCGGACCCGCCCAGCGCGCCCGCCAAGGCCGGCGGCGGCGGCGGAGGAGGAGCAGGAGGCGGCGCAAACGCCGCCGCCGACGCCGACGCCGACGCCGACGCCGACGCCGACGACGACGACGACGACGCCGCCGCCGCCGCGCCGGGCGACTGCCGCGCGCGCCACGTCCCGCGCCAGTTCTCGGTCGTCAACCTCTCGTCGCGCCTCGGCGCGGGCGGCGGCGCCGCCGACGCCAGGCGCCTGGCGGCGCTGGAGGCAGAGGCGGAGGCCCTGCGGCGCGAGGGCGCGGGCGCGGGCCGCGGCGCGGCGCCCGACGAGGGCGAGGCGAAGATGGTGGGCGAGCAGCAGGCCGAGGCCGAGGCGGAGGCGGAGGCGGACGGCGGCGGCAAGCGCGGGCGCGAGGAGGAGGGCGAGGGCGGCGGAGACGAGGGCGCGCGCAAGCGCGCGGCCGTCGGCGGCGGCGCCGGCGGCGACGAGGCGTGCGTGCGCCTGGGCGCCGAGGCGCCCACGGCGGCCGCGTGATCGATCGCCTCGGCGAAGTGGACAGGAGGGCCTGCTGCTTTGGCCTCTCTCGCCCGTGCCCGGCGCCCGCCGCCCCCTTCCCTCCCCAACCCCGCCCGCCCCGTTTTTCCGCCCGACTTCCTTCCTCGTCCTCTTTTGGCCTCCGGCGGTCCGCGGCTATCGACTCCCCGCGCCCTCTATTCTTTGTTGCGAGCGTCCCTTCAATCTCTTTTCCCCTCTGACAAGCACACACACACACACAGCCATCGATGCTGCGCCGGAGGAGCGAAGCAAAACAAACAAACAGAGAGGCTTGGCCGCTCCGCCCCTTGTCGTGTTTACTTTCTCTCCCGGCGGCGGCGGCAAAGAGGCGCTTCCCCCCGCCACGGAGCAACACACAAACGCAAAAAAGAACGCAAACGCAGGTCCCGCGGTTGCTCATTCCCACCGCTTTCCCGCACACAACCACACCACGCGCCCGCCCGCGGCGGCGCGTCTTGAATGAGCAATTTTTTGTGATATGACCGGCCTTGAGAGTTTTGCCTCCCCTCGCTCCCCGCCCCGCACACACACAGACGCGCCTCCTCCTCAACCTCATTGTCCCCGGAATGCCAAAGCAGAATACCGCCGCGTGTAAAAACGAAGCAGGACGCAAACGCAAACGCCAAAAAACCAACGGCGTCGGCGCCGAGGAGCGGGGCCGGCGCTCGAGGCCGGCGCGCGTCGAAACAAAAAAAAGCGCGGCCTCTCGCCTCTCCCTCTCCTCAGCACATAGGAACACAACCTCTAGACGCCCCTCCCATAGTCATCACCCCACGCATACAAGCCCACGATCACGCGCGCACCCGCGCGATCTTTAGCCAAGAGAGGAGGACGGCGGCCAGAGAACTGATCGCAAAATCTTGTTCAAACGCCACGCTCCCTTACCCCCCTCCTTGCGAGCGTCCGTAGAGGAAACCCACAGCCGGTGCCGCGACACACCCTCGATCGACGCGCTCAGCCCCTCTCGCTGCGCGCGCGCCCTCGCTCCCCTCCCCCGTGGGCAAACCAACGGGAAAAGAGAGAGAGACAGCTCTCTCCCCTTCCCGCCACCCCCACCACCCATCATGCGCTGGGACGGCCGCGGCCCCGCGCCCGCGGCGAAGGCCCACGCCCTGCTGCTCGCCCTCACCGCCTCGCCCCTGGTCGTGCACATTCCCTACAGCCTGAGCATCGTGCTGCACTCGGCGCTCGCCGTTTACGTCGGCTGCTGGCGGAGCGTCAAGACCGAGCCGCCTCAAGAGTCCATGTCCGACGGCGACGCGTACCGCTTCCCGCTGGTCGGGTCGTGCGTGCTGTTCGGCCTGTTCCTGTCGTTCAAGTTTCTGCCAAAGGGCCTGGTGAACGCCTTGCTGGCGGCCTACATCGTGTCGATCGGCGCGTTTGTTGTCGTCTCAACCGTCCTGCCGTTTTGCGAAAACTTTTTTCCGCCGGACCAGCGCGACCGCGTCGTCCGGCTGCCGCGCATCCCGGCCGTCCCGCGCCTGGGCCTCCACGACCCCATCTCCCTCGAGCCCACCTTGCCCGAGCTCGTGCTGGGCGTCCCGGCCGTGGCGCTCGGCGCGTGGTACTTTGCGACAAAGTCGTGGCTGCCGAACAACCTGCTCGGCCTGTCCTTCTCGATCGTGGGCATCGAGCACCTGTCGCTCGGCTCGACCAAGACGGGCGCCATCCTGCTGGCGGGACTGTTCCTGTACGACGTCTTCTGGGTCTTCTGCACGCCCGTGATGGTGAGCGTGGCGCGCAACTTCGACGCGCCCATAAAGCTGCTCTTCCCGCGCATCCCGCTGCGTGGCGCCGCCGCGATCGCGGCCGGCGCCGAGGCCAACAGCTTCGCCATGCTCGGCCTGGGCGACATCGTCATCCCGGGCCTGTTCGTGGCCATGATGCTGCGCCACGACGTCGAGCGCCGCTTCGCCTCGAGCTACTTCCCCACGGCGTTCTGGGCCTACTGCGCGGGCGTGGCCGCCACCATCGGCGTCATGAACGTCTTCAAGGCGGCGCAGCCGGCGCTCCTCTACATCGTGCCGTGCGTGCTGGGCGCGCTGGCCGCGCACGCGTGGCTGCGCGGGGAGCTGGGGATGATGGCGGCGTGGAAGGAGGCGCACGTGCTGGAGGAGGAGGCGGCGGCGGCGGCCGAGGAGGCGGCGGCGGCGGCGAACAAGGAGGGCGGCGGGGCGGCGAAGAAGGGCAAGGCGGCTGCGGCGGCGGCGGCGGGCGGCGGCGGCGGCAGCGGCAGCGGAAGCAAAAAGACCAAGTGATTGATGAATGGGGCGCGGAAGGGACGGACAAAACGCGCGCGCGATTCGAGCTCGCTCCTCAATTACGCGCCTCTCCACTCTTTGTCTTTTTGCCGCATCATCCCTCGCTCTCTCGAAACTCAACAAAATCGAAAATTGGCGCCCGCCGTCGCCGCCGTCGTCGCCGGGGCGCCGCCGCTCGCTCGCATTTGTCCCCGCCTTAAGCAGTTGATTTTTGGTATAGCAGTTTCACAATCGTCATTCCTAGGTGGGGAAGCGGGAAAAACAAGGACGCGCGCTATCAGGGCGGTCGGTCGAGGGGGTTGGTCGGTCAATGGTGCGGGGGTTGGTAGTACCGCTGCTGCTGCTGCTGCTGCTGCTGCGCGCCGGCGCTGTGCGGCGGCGGCGGAGGTGGCCGAGGCGGCGCCTGCTCCTGCTGGTGCTGCTGGTGGTGCTGTTGGAAGTCGTGCTGCGGGTGAAAGCAGTAGCCCTGCTGCTGCTGCTGCTGCTGCTGCTGCTGGTGCTGGTGCTGGTGCTGCTGCGGCTGCTGAGGCTCGTGCACAGGCGGCGCCGCCTGATGCGGGGGGGGCGCGGCCGCCTCGCCGCCGCCGTCACTGCCGCCGCCGCCTCCCGCGCCCCCGCCCGCCTGCTGCTGCTCCTGCCGCTGCCCGAGCTCGCGCCGCCTCCGCAGGCCGTGCCAAGCGCTCCAGTAGCGCGTGCCGTACGAGACGACCACCTCCTCCCCGGGGAGCAGGTCGCGCAGCGCCACGAGGAAGGGCACGGGCACGCGCCGGCCGACCACGGCCAGCACGACGGCCGCGTTTGGAGAGTCGGGCGTGGCGGGCAGCGGCAGGCGCGGCGGCGGCGGCGGCGGGGGCGCGACCGCCGCCGCCGCCGCCCCGTGCGCCGCCCTGCACGCCGCCGCCGCCGCGGCGTCCGCGGCGAACGCGGGCGCGTCGAGGAGGGCGTCGTTGGTCAGGGCGGTGAGGTTGCCGTAGGCGAGGGCGGTGAAGTAGACCGGGACGCGCTGCTGCTGCTGGTCGCCGCCGCCGCCGCCGCCGCCGCCGCCGCTGCCGGGCGCCACTGCTCCCGCCCCTCCCGCGCCCGCGCCTCCCCCGACGGCGGGCCCCCCTCCCCCGCCGTGCGCCAGGTCCAGGCGCAGCGTGTACCGGTGCACGAGCTCGATCCACGCGGAGCGCCGCACCTCGGGCCCGCCGCCGCCCGGCGGGCCCGGCCAGGCGGCGGGCGGCCCGCGCGCCAGGAGGGCGAGGTAGGCAGGGGCGCCGAGCGCGTAGGAGCGCCAGGGGCCGACGACGGCGCCGGCGGGCAGGCCCGCGGAGGAGGAGGAGAAAGGGGCGCCGCCAGCGTCGTCGTCGCCCGCGGCGGCCGGCGCCTGCGCCGGCGCTTGGGGCTCGCCCTCCTCGCCTTGCTTTAGGCGCCTGGTGCGCAGCGCAAACTCGCCGCGCAGGGCCGGGCGCGGGTCGTCCGGCCACACGAAGCACCCCTCGACGCGGCCAGAGGTCGGGAGGTCCTGGGGGAGCAGCGAGAGGAAGGGCGCCGGCAGCAGCAGCGAGGGCGGCGGCGGCGGCGTGGGCGGCGGCGGCGGAGGCGGCGGCGGCGCCGCCGCCGCGGCGCGCGCCCTCGTGGCTGCTGCAGCTGCCGGCGGCGCACGCAGCGGGAGGGGCACCACGGCCGGCATCGGCAGCGGGTTGCGGCGCGGGCGACCGCGCTTGCGCTTGGGCGGCGGCTCGGGCGGGGCCGCCTCGGTCGCGGCCGTGTCGAACGCGTTGCCCTCGGGCGAGTAGTCCCCGCCGCCGCCGCCGCCGCCGAAAAAGGGGTCGTCGAGCACCCCCGGCCGCCGCCGCTGCCGCTGCTGCTCCTCCTCCTCGTCGTCGTCGTCGAGGTAGCACGGGCGCGCTTGGCCGCGGGTGCGGCGGCCGCCGCGCCGGGGGCGCTGCTGCTGGTGCTGCTGCTGCTGCTGCTGCTGCTGCCGCGGCTGGTGCTGGCCGACGTCGTAGGCGCCGCCGCCGCCTTCGTCGCCAGAGTCGGCGGCGGCGGCGGCGGCGAGCGACAGCGGCGTGGCGGCGAGGGCGGCGGCGGCGGCGGCGGCGGCCGCCGCCGTAGTCAGGTGCGGCCGCCGGCCGTGCGGCAGGAAGGGGGCGGCACCATCGAGGTCGTCGACGTCGATGTCATCCAGCGGCGTAGGTGGAGGGACGGGGGGGGGGGCGGCGGCCGCGAGCTCGGACGCCAAGGCGGGGAGGGCCGCCGTCGCCGCGCCGCCGCCGCCAAGGCCGGCGCCGCCGCCCAGGCCGGCCCGCGCCGCGCCCGCCGCGCCCGCCGCCCCCGCCGCCAGCGCCGCCCGCAGCTGCGCGACCACGAGCGCCGGGTCGACGCCCGCCGCGCGCAGCAGGCGGAGGGACCCGGGCTCGAGGCCGACATGCACCGCGCGCGCGGCCGAGGTCGGTAGGTCGTTGCCGCTGTTGGCCCCCGTGCCTGCGGGCGCAGCCGCCGCGGGCGCCGGCGCGCCGCCGCCGCCCCGGCCGCCGCCGCCGCCGCCGCCGCCGCCGCCGCCGTCGGCGGTGCAGTAGGGGCTGTTGCTGCCGTCCTCCCCGGGCCCGCGCGCGGGCGCCTCCTCGTCGCCGTACTCGTCGTGCGCGTGGAGGTGGTGCTGGCGCCGGCTCCAGCGAGGCCCCCCGCCGCCCCCGGCGGCGCACGGGCTGCCGCCAAAGCTGCCGCTGCGCGCGGCCTTGCCGCCGTCGGCGTCGGCGCCGGGCGCCAGCGGGCCCGTCTTGCCGCTGCCGCTCGTGCCGCCGTCGCCGCCGCCGTTGCGGCCGCCGCCGCCCCTGTCGCTGCAGCGCGCCCCCGTGGTCGCCGGCGGCGCGTGCACGAGCCCCAGGGCCGCGGCCAGGTCCGGGTGGAAGGTGACGCCCGCGGCGCGCACCTCTCCGTGGGCCAGCGGCGGCAGGGAAGGGACCCAGCCAAACAGGGCCGCCGGCGGCAAGAGGGGCAGGCCGGGCGCCGGCGGGGACGGCGGCCGAGGGCGGGGGGGCGCGCCGGCCCCGGCGACGACGACGATCGCGGCGCTGTTGCTGCCGCCCACGGAGGCGCCGCTGCCGCCGCCGCCCTCTGCGCGGGGAGAGACGGCGGCGGCGACGGCGGCCGCGCGCAGGCGGGAGGCCCTCCGCGGGGAGGCGGCGGCGACGGCGGCAGCGTTGGTGGCGGCCGCCGCCGCACGGGGCGAGGGGGCGGCGTCGGCCGCCGCCGCGTGCTGCTGCTGCTGCTGCATGTGCCGCTCCCGCTCCTGCTCCAGCTCCTGTTTCTGCTTGGCCGCCGCCGCCGCCGACGACGACGACACGACCGCCGCCGGCAGCGCGGGAAGCACGACCGCGTCGGCCTTGGCCGCCGCCGCCGCGCCCACCGCCCGCGCCGCCGCCGCCGCCGCCGCCAGCGCGGGGAGGTATGGGTCGGGGGGCGGCGCGGGGGCGGCGGGGGCGCCCGCGGGCGGCGGCGCCCCAGCAGGCGCGGCGGCGGCCCGCTGGCGGGCGGGCGGCGCCCATGCCGACGCACCCTGCCGCCTGTGCGGGCGGTGGTGCAGCTGGGCGTCGCGGCGGTCGTGGCAGCGCCGGCGGCCCGAGGGCTCGCCGCCCTCTGCGTCGGCCTCGTCGTCCGCGGCGGCGGCGGCGTCGGCGGGATCGGCGGCGGCGGCTAGGTCGGCCTCGACCCCAGCCGCCGCCGCCGCCGCCGCCTCCTCCTCGGCCATGCGCAGCAGCAAGGGGGCGTACGTGGTCGTGGCCGGGAGCGAGAGCCCCGCGCGCCGCGCGCTCCCCTGCAGCCGCGCGATCTGCTCGAGGTGCGCGAGCGGCGCCTCGCGCGCGGCCGCCTCTGCCGTGGCGCGCACGGCGCGGCGCCGGCGCCGCGCGGCGCGGTGGCCGTCGCCGTCGCCGTCGCCGTCGCCGTCGTCGCCGTCGTCGTCCCCGTCGCCGTCGCCATCGCCGTCGCCGTCGCCGTCGTCCCCGTCGTTGCCCTCCTCGTCGTCGGCGCCCGCGCGATCGCCGTCGATGCGGTCGGCATAGACTGCGGGGGCGGGGTACGCGGGATGCGGCTGGGGTTGGTAGTGGGGCTGCGCGGCCAGGCCGTCGGCGGCGGGGGGCCGCCCCTCGGCGACGCCAAACGGCCTTCCGCCGCCGCCTCCTCCTCCTCCTGCGGCAGGGTGGGGGTCATGCTGCTGCTGATGCTGCCCGTAGTGGGTCTGGTGGTAGGCGTCATGCCGCCGCTGCTGCTGCTGCTGCTGCTGGTGGGGAAGGGGCGGCGGCGGCTGCGCGCCCGTCGCCGTCGGCCCGGCGACTAGCATCGTCGGCGGCAACGGCGGCGGCAGCGGCGGCTGCTGCTGCGGCTGCTGCTGGGAGGGGTGGTGGAGCTGATAGTAGACGCGCTGCTGGTGCTGGTGCTGCGGCTGCTGCTGCGGCTGCTGCTCGTGGTAAAACGGCGGGTGGTGGGGGTGGTGGTGGGTCGGCAGGCGCGCCGCATCATCGCCCGCCGCCGCCGCCAACCCGCCGCCGCCGCCGCCGCCGTCGGGGCGCCGCGCCGGCGACGGCGGCGGCGACGGCGCCTGCAGCGCCGCGACAAACCCGCCGCCGTCCGCCATGGCTGGGAGCGCCGGGGGCGCCGTGATGGGTCGACTTCGAGGGGATTGTCGGAGCAGAGCGACTCGCCTTCTGGTCCTCCTGCGTCGTCGTCGTCGCGACAAGGGCCCACTTTTTCTCCCCGCTTGTCACTGGTCCCGGGCCCGGGCCCGCGACTCGTCCGGCGTCCGCGACGGCGATTGGGCGGCGGCGCGCGCGCGCGGCGATGACTCTTCGGCCGTGTCTCACGCGGCACCTCGCGGGGCGTCCATGGCGGGAGCAGGCGGTCTGTCGTTAGGGGGGCAAGGTGCGCGCGGGGGAGGGGTGGGTTTTAGCCGTGTTCTCTTCTTTCTCGGGGGTGTCCGTTGGTCGGGCCAATTTGGGGGCGGGTCTCCGTTGTGGCGCTCGGTAGGGCTGCGATGGGCGAGGTCGATTTGGGTAGGGCGTCGTTTGCGTCAGATTGCGTATTGCCAAGAAGGGGGCGGGTCCGGTGGGACGGCGGGCAATGACAACTCTGAAGGGGGCGGCGGCGAGAAGAAGGAAAAAAGGACGCTCTTTGCCGCGAACCGCCGCCGCTGGGCCTTCTCGTCGCGATGGACGAAATTGACAGCATAAGCCACGCGGGTCGCGCGCGCTGACGAGCGCCGCCGTCAGTAGCACCGCACACGTGCTGGCGCCACATCTTTGTTGCCGCGCGCGCGATTCGGCCGGCAGAACGCGTTCAGCGGGTAAATCTTGCGTTTCCTGCTTTTGGCAATTAAGGCAAATGCCATGCATATTGCAAATGCCGTGCACTATGCGATTCATATATTCAAATTTGGCTAAATCTGTACCCTTTCGTCTTGGCAACACCTCGTCGGGACCATGACCAATGCGGCCGTGGCAGAGTGGTCTAATGCGGGAGACTAGAATAACCTGGCGTTTGTGCTGGATGGGCACAGCTCCCGTCTGAGCATGCGCCGTGCATTCTCGACATCTCTTGGGGGAACCCGCGCAGGTTCGAGTCCTGTCGGTCGCGTTTTTTTTTTAACTGCGGTCGCGGAATGAGGCGCACCCGTGGATGGCGGGCCAGGAGTGTTTGCCGCATCGTGACTTTTTTGCAGAGACGTCTTTTTTTCACGGCAGCGCCCATCTTTTATTTTTTGTTCGTGCGACAGATGAGATTCGCAGGGTCTGTGTGTGCACGTCGTCGTCGGCGCACATCACACGGCCCCCACGAGTCGACCGCGCGCATGAAATCGGCGGGGGAAGCCCAACACGCGGCTTTCGCCGCAACGACAGACAAGTGGGGGGCAACAAAGAGGGGCGAGTCTCGCGCAGCGAGAGAGCAGCGTGCCCTGCGTCGGCGTCGGCAGCGTCGGCGCTGTTGGTGCAAACCAAAAGCCCATTCGTCCAATGTCCGACCAGCGTAGTTTCTCCACAACTGTTCCCTAGCTACCACCAGCAGCATGACACCTCACACCCCTCTCTCTCTCTCGTGACGCTCCCATTCCTAGCAGGCTCGCGGGGGGTGCGGGAACACCACGATCGACAGCCGACCAAAACTTGCCCCTAACCCCCTCTCTCTCATCGAATGGCGCGCCGTGCGGACTTGCCCAATCGTCTAGGCCGTATGGGTCCCTGGTCAGCGGGCGCGCTTGCATCAGCCCGAGCAATCTAGTATCGGCGTCTAAAGAGGAGAGAGAGAGAAAGAGAAAAACTCCTCCCTCTGTCCTTTTCAAACTTTTTTTCCGATGACGCCCGAACGTCACGCGACAGGAGCAGGGGCAGGGGCAGGGGCGGGAGCCAAGGCCGGCCACGCCAGCGGCGCCCATCACAGCGCGCGCCAGTCGCTCGTCTCGGGCATGCGCACGCTGCAGGCGCTGCTGCCGCGGCTGCTGCAGGCGACGGCGGCGGCGGCGACGCGCGGCGGCGACGGCAGCGGCGGCGGCGGCGGCGGCGGCGGCGGCGACGGCAGCGACGCGCGCGGCGCCGGCGACCAGGACCTGCGGCCCCACTCGCAGCAGCAGCGCGACCCGCTCGGGCTGGAGCAGGCGGCCGAGCAGGCGCGCCAGCACGCCGAGCTCCTCGCGCGCCTGCGCGAGGTCGTCACGGCGCTCGTGCGCGAGTGCCTCGACCCCTCGCGCGGCGCGCGCGCCGAGGAGCGCCGGCTGGTGCTTCGCGTGGTGCGGCTGGTGCTGGAGCAGCAGCCGGCCGTGCTGGCGCCGGGGGCGCGGTCGCGGTGGGCGGCGGAGCGCGTGGCGCTGAGGCTGCTGCGGGCGCTGGGGGCGTCGGCGGCCCCGGCCGCGTCGGCGCCGGCGTCGGCGCCGGCGTCGGCGCCGGCGTCGGGGGCGGTGTCGGCGTCGGGGGCGCCGACGCCCCCCCTCTCCTGCTCTGCCGTCCTGGCCACGCCGCAGGAGGCGCCGCACCTGCTCCCCGTGCTGCGCGCGCTGCTGATGGGCCCGGGGACCGGCGCCGTCGTCCCCCTCGGCAAGGGCGCCGGCGCTCTCGGAGGAGGAGGAGGAGAGGAGCAGCGCGGCGAGGGGGCCGGCGGCGCCGAGGCCGAGGGCGGCGCGGAAGAGGCCGGGCAGCGCCTGCGCCTGCTGCTCTCGGCGCACGCGGGCGCGCTCGAGCTGCTGCTGGCGCTGTCGGCGTCGCTCGACGGCGGCGGCCGGGGCGCAGGGCCCGTGCCCCCGCTGCTCGTGCGCCTGCGGGCGCTCCTGGCCCGCCGGGCGGGCGAACCGCTCGACCGGGACGAGGAGGAGGCGGAGGGGCGGGAAGCGGCAATAGCGGCGGCAGGGACAGAAGCGGGGGCGGCGGCGGCGGCGGCAGCGGCAGCGGCAGCCACATCAGCCGCGCCCCAGGGTCCCCCCCAGCCGGGTGCCGCCGCCGTCTCCGTGCTCGCGTCGCTCGGCTCGCTCCTGCTGCGCGACCTGCTCGCGCACGCGCCCGCGCTGCTGTCCCCGCTGACGCCGCCCGCGCGCTCGGCGCGCGCGCTCGGCCGGCTGGCCGTCGCCGCCGGCGCCGCCGCGGCCGCCGCCCCTGGCCCGGACGAGGCGGCGCTCGCGCTCGAGGCGCAGGTCGGGTGCCTGCGCGCCCTGGAGGCGGTGCTGGCGCCGCCCGGCGGCGCGTTCGCCCCGCCGCCGCCCGCGGCCGCGTGCGTCACGGCGCTGCGGGCGGCGCTCTGGTGCGGCGGCGGAGGCGGCGGTTTTGGCGGCAGCAGCTGCGGCAGCAGCGGCGGCAGCCGCCTCGCCGTCCCCCCGGACGCCGTCGCCGCGGCGTCCGAGGCCGCCGCGCGCGCGGCTTTGCGGGGCCTGCACGACGCGCAGGCTCTAGGCCCGGGCCTGATCGAGGCCGCCGCGACCTCGCTAGCGTCCGCCGCGGCCGCTGCGGCAGCCGACGCCGACGCCGCTGTTGTTGCGGCGGCGGCTGTGGCGGCCACCGCCGCGGCCGCCGCCGGGGAAGAGGGGGGCGACGCCAACCCCCACAAATTTTCGCCCCTTCCCGCCGACCAGGCCCCGCTTTCCCGCTGCGCCCTCTGGCTCGGCCTGCTGGCGGACCTGGCCGCGCTGCCGGCCGTCGCCGCCTGCCCTCGCGCCTCGGCCGCCGTCGCCGCCGTCGCCGCCGCGCGGCTCCCGCTGGCGCTGCTCTCGTCGTCGTCGGCAGCCGCTGCGGCGGCGGCGGCGGCCGGCTCGGCCTCGCCAAATCCCGAGCTCGAGGTGGCGAGCGCGGCCCTGGCCGCGTGCTGGGCGCACGTGGGCGCGTGGGCGTCGCGGCCTGGCGCCTCCGAGGCGATCGCGCGGCAGTGCCTGCTGCTGTCGCCCCGGCTGGCGGCGGCGGCCGACGCGGCGACGGCAGCGGCCGCGGCGACGGCGGCAGCGGCAGCGGCCGCCTGCATCGGAGGAGTGGGAGCAGCAAGGGCGGCGGTCGCGGGCGGAGGGCAAGCGACGGCGGCGGCAGCCGCAGTGACAGCAACAACAACGGCTGCTCCCGCACCCACCACAGCTCCCCCAAACAACAACAACAGCAAGAAGCGGCCCCGTCGCGGCGGCGGCGGCGGCGGCAGGCAAACGCAGCTGGCCCTGGGCGGCGACGGCGGCGGCTTCCTCACACTGTCACAGTCGCAGCAGCCGCCGCCGCCGGGGCGTCCGGACTCGCCGGCCGGGCCGGTCGGCGGAGACCTCCTGGCGCAGCAGGGCGGCGGCGGGGCCGGGGCCGGCGAGCAGCAGCAGCAGCAGCAGCAGCGGCAGCCGCCTGACGCCGCGGCTTGGCGCCAAATGATGATGATGGCGCCAGGCTCGGCCGCCGCCGGCGGGGGCATGGACGTCGACGGTTGGCCTGCGAGCAGCGACTTGGTCGGGGCAGGGGCGGGCGGCGCCGTCCGCCCGCCCTTGCCCCAGGCGCTGCTCCTGCTGCCCGCGGCGACGGGGCCGGCGGTCGCGGCGGCGGCCGCCGCCCTTGCGGCGCGCGTGCAAGAGCTGGGCCCGCCGCAGCGCCGCGCCGCCGCCGCCGCGGCCGACGGCGGCGCGCCGCCGCCGCATCAGCAGCTGGCGATGCGCGCGCGGCTCGCGTCGCTGACCGCGCTTCTGGACGCGCTGGTGGCGCCCAACAGCGACAGCGACCGCCGGGGGGCGGCAGCATCAGCAGCAGCAGAAGCAGGAGGGGGACGAGCGGACGGTGACTCCGACGGCGATGGCAGCGGCCCGGCGCCGTCCCGCCCGCCCGCCGCCCTCGTGGCATGCGCCGCTGAGCGCGTGGCCGAGTGGCTCCAGTACGCCGGCGCGTCTTTGCAGCAGCTACAGCGGCAGCAGCAGCAGCAGCAGCACGGGCGCGGCGGCGGCGGCGGCGCCCGCGCCGGGCAGCGCGCCGCGGGGGGCGGCGTTGGCGGCGGCGGCGGCCTGGCCTCGCCCCCCGGCGCCCACGTCCCTGCCCAGGACCCGAACGCCGTGCAGCGCGAGCTGGCCCAGGCGCGCCTGCTCGCGGCGTGCGTCCTGGACACCGCGCGCGCGGCGCTGGTCGCGACCACGGCCGCGGCGGCGGACGCTGCGCAGGGGCCGCGCGGGGGCGGCGCGGCGGCGGCGGCGGCGGCGATGCTCTCTCGCGCGTGGGGGGCGCCCGCGGCCGCGGCGTCGCTGCGCGCCCTGGTGCTCGACTCGGCCGCGTCGATCCCCGCCGCCGTGCAGGCCGGGGCGGCCGCGGTCGCCGCGTACGCCGCGCTCGAGGCGGCGCACCACCACCACCGCCACCCTCACCACGCAGCCGGCAGCGTCGCTGCTTCTGCCGCCGCTGCCGCTTCGTCCGCCGCCGCCGCCGCCGCGATGCCACCGCCGCCCCCGCCGCCGTCGCCGCTGGTGCCTCTCGCCTGGGCGGCCGAGGAGGTGCTGCCCGCGGCGCTCAAGAGCGCGCGGCCCGACGTGCTGGCTGCCGCCGCGGCGGCAATGCCCCTGGCCGTCGCGCTGGCGCACCTCGAGCGCGGCCCCTTGCCGGGCAGCGCGCGGGCAGAGGCAGAGGCCGAGGCGGCCGCCGTCCCCCTCGCCGCCGCCGCCCAAGCGCCCAACGCCGCGGCCTCCTCGCGCCAGCCGTCCGGCGTGGCCGCGCTCTTCCGCCAGCAGCAGTCGAAGGTACAGGAGCGGCCGGAACGGAACGGCGGCGCGGGTGGCGTTGCCGGCGGGCGGGCCGCCCCGTCGCCCGCGGCCGCCGCGTTTCTGGGCCTGCACCGCCGCCTGTGGCCGGCCGAGGCGGCGGCGGCGGCTGCGGCGGCGGCGGCAGCGGCGGCGGCCGAGGGGGCGTCAGACGGGGGCGGCGGCGGCGGCGGCGGCCTCGCCAATCCCGTGGCCGACGCTAACAACGCGGCGGCCATCGTCAACGGCGCCGTGCGGCTCGCCGCGGCGCGCTCGGCCGGCCGCGCCGTGATCGACGCGTTCGGGCTGCGGCGCGCGGACCAGCTCCCATCGCTGCTGTCGGCCGCGCTGCTGTTGCCGGAGGTTGCGGGCGGCGGCGGCAGAGAAGAGGGCGCGTGGGCGGCGGCCGCAAATGGCGGCGGCACGAAAGGCGCCGCCGCCGTCATGGCCCCGCCCTTACTGGCCGACCTCGAGCCGTTTCTTAGCGCATTGCTGCTGCCCGCTGCCGCCGCTGCCGGCCCCTCCTCCTCGCGCCAAGACGGGTCTGCGGCGGCGACCGGCGCGGCGGCGGCGGCGGCTGCGGCGGCGCGCGCCGCCGCCCTCTGCGCCGTCGGCGCCCACCTCGCCTGCGCCTCCTCTCTCTCCCCGTCCGACCTCGCGCCTTGCCGCGAGCTGCTGCGCCGCACGATGGCCCTGGTGGCCGCGGACGACGCCGGCACGCGCGAGGCCGCGCTCGCGCTCGCGCCGCGCCTGCTGGAGCGCGCGCCGCTGCTGGCCGCGTTTGGCCCCGCCCCCCTTGCTGCAGCGGCGCAAAACGGCCAGGGCGCCGGCGACGGCGACGGCGACGGCGACAGTGACCCGGCCTCGGCAGCAGCAGCAGCGAGTGCGATGGTGCCCGTGGCTCTCCGCAAGGGCGGCCCCCGCACTGGCGCCGCCGCCGCGGCCGCGTCCGCCGCCTACAAGCAGCAGCGGGAGGACCAGCAGCGCCAGGAGAGGCAGCGGCGGGCGCGGCGGCGCCGCCGGGGCGAGGCGGCGGCCGCGGGGGCGCGCGCGGCGCTAATGCAGTTTTTGCGGCGCGCCCTGGACGGGCCCGGCGCCGGCCCGGACCCCCCCTCCTCTCCCGCTTCAGCGCCGCCGCCGCATCGGCCCACGACGGCCGCAAGGATCGCCGTGCTGCGCGCGGCGGCGCGGCTGTACCCGGGCCTCTTTCGCGCGTCGGCGACGGCCGCTTCGTCGAGCGGCAGCGGCGGCGGTGGCGGCGGCGGCGGCGGCGGCGGCGGCGGCGGCGCCGCCGCCGCCGGAAACAGCAGCGGCAGCGCCGACGACGACGCGGCCACGGTCGCGCTCGTCATGCTGGTCAGGAGCCTCGCGTCGGACGATCCCTCCGTGTCCGCGACGGCGGCGGCCCTGCTCACGGCCGTCGCGACCAGCGGCGGGGCGGCAGGGGGCGGCGGCGGCGGCGGCGGCCAGGCGGCGGCGGCGGCGGCGGCCCCTTGCTCCCCCGCCGACGCCGCCGCGCAGCAGCAGCGAGCCGCCCTCGACGCGGTGCTCCTGCGCGGCCCGGCCTCGCGCGTCGTGCTCGAGTACGCGGGCCTGGCTGCGGCCGAGCGCCCGAACCTGCTCCACGTCCTCGCGGAGCTGACGGGCAGGGCCGAGCGAGGCCTGGCGCTGCTGGCGCTGCAGGCGGCGCTCGGGCCGCTGTGCTTTTTGCCCGCCGCCGTTCCCGCCGCCGTCCCGGCCGCCGCCGGCGTTGCGCGGTCGGGCGGCCGCGTCGCTCTGGACGCGCTCTCGGCCCGGCTGGGCGAGCCTGCCGCCACGCTCTTCATCGAGAACACGGACCGCGCCGTCGCGCACTCGCTGTGGATCGGTGCGGGCGGCGCGGCCGAGTCGGCGCGCACGTACCGCGCCAACGTGGCTGGCGAGGGCAGCGGCGCGGGCGGCGGCCGCGGCGGCGGGGGGCCGGCGGCGGCGGCGGCGGCCGCCGCCGCTGCCAGCAGCCCCCACAGCCCCGGCAGCTTCCGCGCCTTCTCCGCGTTCGCCTCCGAGCTGGTCGCGCCCATGGGCCTCACCTGCAACGACGTCCTGCGCGCCAGCCTGCGCGAGATCGCGCTGCAGGTCGTGTGGGTCGCCGCCCGCGCGGACGTCTGGGGCGCGGCGGCGGCGCTCGACGCCTCTTCGGCGGCGGCGGGCGCGGCGGCAGGCGCGGCGGGCGGCGCGAGGCAGGGGCCGGCGGCCGAGACGGACGACGCGCTCGCCCGCGCCGCCCGCGCGGCGCGCCTGCTCCCCTCGACCATCGTGCCGCGCGCCGCGCGCTACTTGCTCGGCATTCGGAGCCTGGGGCCGGCCGAGGGCAACGAGGGCGGCGGCGGCGCCGCCGCCGCTGGCGGCGCCGGCGGCGAGAGCGCCGACGACCGCAGCGGCGCCGCCGCCGCCGTGGCCAGCATGCTGCAGGGCCAGGCCGTCGCGCTGCTGCTCAAGAGCGTGGGCAATGGCCTGAGGCGCGGCGCGGCGGCGGCGACGGCGCTCGCGGCGATGACGGCCGCCGCCGGTCCGGGCGGCGGCGGCGGCGGCGGCGCGCCGGCCTCTGCGGCCACCGGCGGCGCGCTCGGCGCCACGGCCGCCCTCCACCTCGCGGCGAGCGCCGAGCAGGAGCAGCTGCACGCCCTGCGCGCCGTGACGGTCCTGATCCCTCTGCTGGGCTCGCACATCGCCGGGCACGCGCCGCAGGTCATGGCGCTGCTGTCGGAGGCGCTCGCCCAGGCAACAACGGCGACGGCGGCGGGCGGCGGCGGCGGCGGCGGCGGCTCGGCGAGGGGGGGCGCCGGCCCCGCGCCTCCGCCGCTGATGCTGCTGCAGGCGCTCGGCGGGTGGCTCACGTTCGTGCGCTGCCTCGCGACCGCGGCCCCGGCCTTGCTGGGCCGCGTGGCCGCGCAGGCCGCGGTCGTGCTTTTGCCCGTCCTCGAGGAGGGCGACGTTTCGGCGGCGGCAGGAGCAGCAGCGGGCGCCGGGGGCGGCGGCGGCGGGGGCGCTGGCGACGGCGACGGCGACGGCGACGACGCCGACGGCGGCCGCCGCCTCGCGTCGCTCCTGGCCGCCGACGTGCTGCACGAGCTCGTGGTCACGCACCGCGCCAGCGTCCGCTCGGCCCTCGCGCGCATGCCGCCCCTGCCCCCCTCCCCCTTCCTCGCGCGCGTGTCGGCCGTTCTGGCGGAGGAGCAACGGATGGCGGTTGGGGGCGGCGGCGGGGGCAGGGGAGGCGGCGGCAGCGGCGGCAGCGCCGGCGCCGGCAATGGCGACGACCCCGCGGTCCAGCTGCGCCTGCTGGTCGCGTCGCTCTGCCACGAGTCCCCCTCGGTGCGGCACGCCGCCCTCGGCGAGCTGCTGACCTTCCTGCGCACGCGCTCGGCGTTCGTCCGGCGCATGCTCGCGCTAGCGGGCGCGAGCGCGGCCGAGCCGGCGCGCCTGCCGGGCGCCGCCGCCGCCGCCGCCGGTCCTCCCGCGGCCGCCGCCGCCGCCGCCACGGGCATCAGCCCCGACCCCTCCTCCTCCGTGGAAGGGGAGCAGGACCTGCTCTCCGCGCTCATGTCGGCGCTTCTCGGCTGCTGCGACAACGCCGGGCGCACGGCGCTCGGCGCCTCGCTCAAGCAGCGCGCGGCAGAGTGCCTCGGCGTGCTCGGCGCCGTCGACCCGCTCCGCTGCCGGCCCGTGCTTCCCCCGCCGGCCGCCATCGCCCGCTCCGGGACGCCCTTTTTGCTGGCACTGGTGACGCGCCACCTCGTGCGCGTGCTCGAGACGTCCGTCGACGTGCACCAGCTCGAATTCACCAACTACGCCATGCAGGAGCTGCTGCAGACGTACCTGCGGCGGCGGCTGCCGGACGCGGCGGCGGCGGCGGCGCTCGCGCAGGCAGCGCGCGACCGGCAGCGCGAGCTGGCCGCCGCAGCCTCGACGCAGCAGCAGCAGCAGCAGCAGCAGGCGACGACCGCGCCGCGGGGCTCTGGGGGCGGCAAGGGCGGCCTCGGGTCGGGGCAGCCGCCGCTCCCGCACGGAGCAGCAGCGCAGCAGAGGCAGCAGCACCAGCAGCAGCAGCAGCAGCGAGGGGCGGCGGCGACCAAGTGCGGCAAGGCGGCGGGGGCGCCCGCGGCCGCGCCGGAGGCCGACCTTCCGCCCAAGCACGCCGAGGACGCGCCCGAGGGCGGCCTGTACCTCTTGCTGCCGGAGGACGTGCGTCTGATCGCGCGGCCCTACCTGACGTCCAAGTTTACGATCGAGCGGCCTGGCGCGGCGGCGGCTGCGAAGGCGGCGGCGGCGGCGGCGGCGGCGGCGGCGGCGGGCAAGGCAAGCGCGGGCGGCGGGAGCGCGGGCGGGAGCGGCGGAAGCGGCCGCGGCGCAGGCGGAAGCATCGGCGGCGGCAGCGCGGCGGCCTTGCCCGCGCTCCCTCCGGCCGCCCCGCCGTCGGGACCCGTCCCGACCCCCCCGCCCGTCTTTGGCACGCCGCAGGCCCCCACCTTCCGCCGCTGGCTCGAGCTGTGGCTGCGGCGCCTGGCGGCCGCCGCGCGTGGCCCGCTCGCGCCCGCGCTCCGAGCGGCCGCCGGCGTGTTCCGGACGGACTCGCCGCTCCTGGCCTTCCTGCTGCCGTACGCCTTCATCAACGTGGTCGGCGGTGCCGCCTCGCCGACGGCCAGCCCGGCGGACGCCGCGGCGGCCCAGGGCGCGTTCGAGGAGCTGATGGCGGTGCTCAATTGCGCGGCTGGGGGGGTCCGCGGAGGAGGAGGAGGGGGAGGAGGGGGAGGAGGAAGCGGCGGCGGGGGCGGAGCGGGCGGCGGCGGCGGCGTCGGTCCGCAGCAGCAGCAGCGGCCGCGCCTCGGCCGCCCCTCCCCGCGCGCCGCCCCGTTCGCCCCGCCCGCCGAGATCGAGCTCTACGCCCAGGCCGTCTTCTCGCTGCTCGACACGCTGCAGCGGTGGGTCAAGGAGGTGGCCGACGCCGCCGCATCGGCGGCCGTGGCGGCGGCCAGCGGGGCGTTCGGCAGCGCGGCAGGGGGCGGCCCGACGCCGTCGTCCTCCTCGGCGGCGAGCATGGGCGGCGGCGGGGTGGCGCCGCTGGCGATCACGTCGCTCGAGCTGGAGATGCTCGACGCGCTGGCCATGGGCGCCTCCCTCCCGGCGGGCGAGGGAGGGGCGGGCGGCGGCGCGGGGGGCGAGGGCGGTGGGGCGGGCGGGGGGATGGGCGGCGGCGGCGGCGACGGCCACCAACCCCACCGCCTCGGCGACGCCCTGCGCGGCGCCGTGCTCGACGACGCCATGGCGGCGACGCCCGCCGGCGTGGCCGTCGCCGTCGCCACGCTCACGCGCCCCTCGGCCGCCGCGCCCGCGGCCGTCCCCGGCGCGGCCACGGCCGCCGCCGCCGCCGCCGCCGGCGCCTCGTCGTCCGCCTACGCGGCCGCGGCCGCGGCGGCCGCGGCCGGCGGCGCGGCCGGCGCCGCGTCCGGCGCGCCCGCGGTCCCGGCCGCCGTCGACGCCGTCGCGGGCCTGCTCGCGCGCGTCCCGCACCTGGCCCTCGCAAAGGCGGCGCTCCGCTGCGGCGCGGCGGCGCGCGCGCTGCGCTCGCTCGAGGCGCACGTGCGCGCCTCGCGCGGCGGCGGGCTCAACCCGGCGGCCTACGACGGCCCTCGCCCCGGGGACCCTTGGGCTCCTCCCGCGGCGAACGCTGCTCCGGCGGGCGTGTCTTCGCTGCTCCCTTCGGCCGCCGCCGGTGCGGGCGCGTCCGCGGGCGGCGGCGGCGGCGGCGGCGACGACGACGACGGCGAGGAGGAGGAGGACGAGGTCGCCCTGCTGCTCGAGGCGTACGGCCAGCTCGAGGAGCCCGACGGCCTCGAGGGGCTCATGGCCATGCGCACGGGGGGCCTGACCCTGCACGACCAGATCCTCGCGGCCGAGAAGGGCGGGCAGTGGGGCGAGGCGATGGCCCTTTACGAGCAGGCGCTTCGCGGCCCTTGCTGCGGCGGCGGCGTTGGCTTTGGCTTTGGCTATGGCGATGGCTATGGCGGCGGCGGCGGCGGCGGGCTTGGTGGCGGCGGCGCTTGGCTGCCCGAGGACGGCGCGTTCGGCCCGCCCCTTTCCTTGCAGCAGCACCAGCAGCAGCTGCAGCACCAGCAGAAGCAGCAGCGCCAGGGAGGCAGGCGCAGCGGCGGCGCCGAGGCGACGATGCACGCGCCAGGGTCGCAAGGCGCGTTCGCGGCCGCAGCAGCGGCCGCCGCCGCTGCTAGCCGCGGCGGCGGCGGCGCGCTGCCGCCGCCGGCCCCCCCATCCGCCCCCTCCTTGCTCGGCCTGCAGCAGCGGCTTTCGCAGCGCCGCCAGCCCGCCGGCCGCCCCGACCCGCGCCAGCAGCGGCTCGACCTGCTGGCCTCCTGCCCGGCGCCGCTGCTGCCGGACGGCTCGCTCGCGCCGCTGCAGCAGGGGCACCTGCGCTGCCTCTTGGCCGTGGGCCACCTGCAGGCGCTGCTGCGGACGGTCGACGGCCTGCTCGCGCGCGTGCCCACGCCCGCGGCGCGGCCCGCGCGCTGCCAGCTGGCGGCGTCGGGGGCCGCGGCGGCGTGGCGGCTCGGCGCGTGGGGCCTGCTGCGCGGGTACCTCGCGCTCCTGGACGAGGAGGGGGCGGCGGCGGCGGCCTCGGCGGCGGCAGCGGCGGCCTCGGCGGCGGCTTTGGCGTCGGCGTCGGCGTCGGCGTCGGCGTCAGCGTCGGCGGGCGGCGGCGGCGGCGGCCGGGGCGCGGCGTTCTACTCGCTTTCCGGCGCCGCCGCCGCCTCCTCCGCGGCCGCGGCGGCGGCCGCCGCCGCCGCCCACCACCGCCACCTCGCGCCGCCGGACGCGTGGGAGGTCTGCGTCGCGCGCGCGCTCGACGCCGTGCGGCGCGGCGACGCCGGCGCGCTCGGGCGGGGGCTGCGGCGGGCGCGCGCGGGCGTGATGGCCGTGCTCCCGGCGCTCGCGGGCGAGTCGTACGGGCGGGCCTACCCGCTGGTCGTGCGGCTGCACATGCTCCAGGAGCTCCAGGACGCGTTCGCGGTGACGGCGGCGGGCAGGGCGGCGACGGCGGCGGCGGCGGGCGCGGGCGCGGGCGGCCGCGGCGGCGGCGGCGGCGCCTGGGGCCCCCGGGACCTCGTCCTCCGAGGCGGCGGCGGCGTCGGTGGCAGCGGCTCCAACGGCGCCGGCCCGGCGACCGCGGCGGGCCCCGCCGAGCGCGCGCGCCTGCTGCGCTGGGACGACCGCCTGCGCGTCACGGCCCCCACCCTCACGACGCGCGAGCCGCTGGTCGCGCTGCGCCGGCAGCTCGCCTCACTTCTGGGCGACGGCGGCGCGGTCGGCCGCGCCTGGCTCGCCCAGGCGCGCCTCGCCCGCGCGGCGGGGCACCGCGAGGCGGCAGAGACGGCCGCGCTCGAGGCGGCCGCGCGCCGCGTCCCGGGCGCCCTGCTCGAGCGCGCGTCGCTGCTGTGGGACTCGGACCGGCGCGTGCGGGCGGTCTCCGAGCTGCGGCTGGCGCTGCGCGCGGGCGGCGCGGCCGAGGCGGCGCGGCGCGAGGCGCGGCGGGCCGAGGCGCCGGGCGGGGTTGGTGCTGGGGCGGGGCAGCTTGGCTTTGATGACGACGATCAAGACGACGACGGCGCGGACGACTCGGACGGGCAGGACGACCGGGTGGAGGAGGAGGACGATGGCGGCGGCGGGAACGAGGGCGGCGGCCGGCAAAAGCGCGCGCGCCGCGCCGCCTTCGCCGCCGCCGCCTCGGCCTCCGCCGCCGCCCAGGCCCGGGCCCGCGCCCAGGCGCAGGCCCTCGCCACCTCGCACGACCCCGCGGCCCTGCTCGCCCTCGAGGGCGCCCGCGGCCGCGCGCGCGTGCAGCTGCAGCTCGCGCTATGGACCGAGGGCGTCGGCCAGGGCGGCCTCGACCAGCTCCGCCCGCTGTTCGAGGCGGCCGCCGCGCTTGACCCGACCTGGGACGCCCCGCATTTCGCCTACGCCGCCTACCTGGACGAGCTGTACGTCGACGCGCGCGAGCGGCAGGGCGGCGGGGCCGCGGGCGTCCTGCTGGGCGGCGGCGGGGGCGCGGGCGGCGCGGGCGGCGCAGGCGCCGCCGCCGCCGCCATCGCCTCTGCCGCCGTCGCTGCGCTCGGCGGCGCGGGCGCCCCCGGCGCCGAGCGCGCCGCCCAGGCCGCCGCCCAGGCCGCCCGCGCCATCGGCGGCGACCGCTTCGGCGGGCGCTCGCGCGTGCGCGTGGGCGACGACGCGCACTACGGCGAGTACCTGCCCGCGGCGCTCCGGCACTATGGAGAGGCCGCCAGGCTGGGCAGCAGGCACGTGCGCCACGCGCTGCCGCGCCTGCTCACCCTTTACTTCGAGCACTGCGAGGACAGCGGCGCCCTGGCCCTTGCCGCGCAGGGCGGGGGGGCGGGAATGGGGGGGGGAGGGGCGGGCGGGCCCGAGGCGGCGGCGGCCGCGGCGTCGCGCGCGCGCGCGGTGGCGGTCGAGGCCGCCGCCGTGATGCGCGCCGCGGCGCGCGGCGTGCCGACACACCGGCTGCTGCTGGTGTTGCCGCAGCTGACGGGGCGCGTGCACCACGCGAGCCCGAGCGCCCAGGACCTGGTGGCCCGGCTCATGGCGCGCGTGCTCGACGCCTTCCCCCAGCAGGGGCTCTGGGCGCTCGCCTCGGTCGCGCGCTCGCCCGTGCCCGCGCGCGCCGCCGCCGCCGACGCCGTGCTGCTCGCCGCGAAGGCGCGCGCGGCGCCGGGCGACGGCCGCCGCCGCGCGCTTTTCGACACGCACCGGCAGCTCGCGTCGCACGTGATCCGGCTGTGCCACTGGGCGCCGAAAGGGCTGCCGCCGGGCGCGGCGCACCCGCGGTCGCTGTCGGCCGCGCGCGAGGCGCCCCGGCTGGTGGCCATGCTGCCGGCCTGCGGGGTGCAGGTGCCGACGCAGGCGCTGTTCCGCGTCGGAGGCGCGGCGGCGGCGCCCGCGGCGCCGCCGCTCGCGTGCGGCTCGTTTGCGGCGGCGGCGGGCCCTGGCGGGGGGGTGGCGGCGTCCGGCGGCGCCGGGGGTCGCGGCGGCCTGAGCGACGCGCCCGCGCTGCCCGGCGCCGCGGCAGCAGCAGGAGCGGGCGGCGCCGCGGCGTCGTCGTCCGCGGCAGCCGCTGCCGCCGCCGCCGCCTCGGCCGCCGCCGCCTCGGCCGCCGCCGCCGCCGCCGCCGCCGCCGCCGCCGCGGCGCCCACCATTGCCGGAATGCGCGACGACGTGGCCATCATGGCCTCGCTGCAGCGGCCCAAGCGGATCACGTTCGTCGGCAGCGACGGCCGCGACTACCCCTTTCTCGCCAAGCCCAAGGACGACCTGCGCAAGGACTACAGGCTGATGGACTTTGTCGGGGCCTTCAACGACCTGCTGGCCTTTGGGACCGGGTCGCAGACCACGGCCGGCGGCGGCGGCGGCGGCGGCGGCGGCGGCGGCGCGGGCGGGTCGGGCACCGGCGGCGGCCTGGCGGCCGCCGCCGCGGCCGCGGCCGCCGACGCCGCCGACGACGACGATGCCGGGTTTGACGCGCCTGGCGGGGGCGCGGGAGGCGGGGGCGGCGGCGACAATGGCGGCGGCGGCCGCCCCGCGTTTGCGCGCCGCGGCGCCGCCGGCGCGTCGTCGTCGGCGTCCGGCGCGGTGGGCCGCCTGCCGCCGCTGCGCACTTATGCCGTGACCGCCCTGACAGAGGAGTGCGGCCTGATCGAGTGGGTCGACGGCCTCGTGCCCTTCAAGCAGGCTTGCGAGGAGGCCTACGTGGCCGAGGGCCTCTACCGCCGCCGCGAGACCCCCCTGCGCATCAAGCGCATGTACGACGCGTGGGGGCAGCAGACGGGCGGGGGAGGGGGGATGGGTGTTGCGGGCGCGGGCGGCGGCGGCCGGCCGGGCCACACCCGCGCCGACCTGCTCCGCCGCGTGCTCCTGCTGCTGCCGCCGCGGCTGCACCGCTGGTTCCTGCGGCGCTGGCCCGAGCCCGGCGCCTGGCTCGCCGCGCGCCTGGCCTTCACGCGCACCAACGCCGCGTGGTGCATGGTCGGCCACGCCCTGGGGCTGGGAGACCGCCACGGCGAGAACGTCATGGTGCACGGGGGCACGGGAGAGACGATGCACGTCGATTTCGGCTGCCTCTTCGATCGAGGCTTGGTCTTAGAGGTCCCCGAGATGGTTCCCTTTCGCCTGACGCAAAACGTGGTCGACGCGTTCGGCGTGTCCGGCGTGGAGGGCGCGTTCCGGCGCGCGGCCGAGGGCACGCTCCGCGTGATGCGCGAGCACCGGGCCGCGCTCATGGCGTGCCTGGAGACCTTCCTGGCCGACCCGCTGGTCGAGTGGAGCAAGCACTCGCGGCGCAACACGGCGGCGGCGGCGGCGGCGTTGGCGGCGGCGCTCGGCGGCGGCGGAAACGGCGGAAACGGCGGAAACGGCGGAAACGGCGGAAACGGAAACGGCGGCGGCGGCGCGGGGGCGCTTGGAGGAGGGGGCGGGCACGGCGGGCTCCACGGCCACGCGGCCCCCCGGGCGGCGGCGGCGCCCGCGCCCAACGCGGCGGCCGTGGCCGCGGCCGAGGAGATGCTGATCCGCATGCAGGGGCAGGACGCGCTGCGGACGGCCGCCGGGCGGGTTGCGGGGACGCTGCTCGGGGTGCTGTGCGTGCCGTCGCCGCCGACGAGCGTCGAGGGGCACGCGGCGCGCCTGATCGAGGAGGCGACGGACCTGGAGCGGCTGGGGAGCATGTTCATCTGGTGGATGCCTTGGATGTAGCCAAGCGCGTTTTTTTGGGGGTACTATTTTGTGATCGGCTTTTTCGTCTCGAGTTTGTGTTTGCGGCGGGCGTGCGAGCGCAGCGCGGTGCGACGCCGGCGTCGTCGAGCGGCGAAGTCGACCGCCCGCTCCGCGCTTCTTCTTACGGCGTCGCCTCCTCGACCGATCGCGCCCTCGCTCGCACTCCAGCGTCGCAATCCTTGTCCCGACGCCAAACCCGATCGACACGCCGCACCAATCGCGAGCACCAGACACGCGCGTCCGACCATCTTTTCCTCTCTCCCCGTCCCCTCGAACCAGAATGCTGCACGCCTCCAAGTGCGTGGCCGCCAAGCAGGCGACCGCCGGGCGCGCCCGCGTGGTGGTCTGTCGCGCGGAGAAGGCCGGCAAGGACGTCGGACGCCGGTGAGAGCGCGCCGCCCGATCCAATGGCGGGTCGAAAAAGAGAAAAAAATTCTCTCGTGTCTGGTGATCCGAATCGCCCATCGCCCATCGCCCATCGCCCATCGCCCATCGCCCATCGCCCATCGCATCGCCCAATGTGACCCCTCGTCCCGCCACGACCCGATCAATCGACCCGGCTCAACAACGCCGCACCGACATCCACCCACCACAAATACCCACAAAACCAAAACAAACACCAAAAAAGCGAGCTGCTCCTGCGGTCGTCGTCGCTCGCGTCGGCTGCCGTGCTCGGCAGCCTGCTAAACATCGGCGCGGCGCCGCGCCCCTCTGGCCTGGGCGTCCTCGACTACGGCGCGGGCGTCAAGACCCTGTCGCTCTGCCCGCCGTCGCCCAACTGCATCAGCACGGCGGAGGAGGTCAACGACCCCGACCACTACGTTCCCGGCTGGACGTACAACCCGGAGGACGGCCGCGGCCGGAGCAACGGCTCGGGCAAGCCCGCCTCGCCCGCCCAGGCGATGCAAGAGCTGCGCGAGGCCGTCGAGTCCCTAAACCCCGACAAGTTCACGTCGCGCGTCGTGTCCCAGACGGGCGACTACCTGTACGCCGAGTACACGTCGCCCACGTTTGGGTTCGTTGATGACGTGGAATTCTGGCTCAAACCAGGGCCTGGGTCGCGCGTCGAGTACCGCTCGGCCTCGCGCGTCGGCGAGAGCGACGGCGGCGCCAACCGCAAGCGCATCCGGGCCATCCGGCAGGCGCTCGAGAAGAAGGGGTGGGCGTCGGTCGGGTTCTAGGGGGGATTTGGGTGTTTGTAGCGGGGGCAGGGAACGGCCTTCTTGTTGAAAACAAATATCAAAGAAACGCGCGCGACGGGTTTTTTCCTTCGTTTTGTCTTGACGGCGCCAGCGGCGCGCAAAGTGAGAGGAGCGCGCCGAGCGACGCGAAAGAGCGACGAGAATTCTTGAGGGCACGTGATACAACCCGGCCCCCCCTTCTTTGCGATCCCCTGCCTCTCAAAACTCGACGTGGATGCGGCACGAGGCGAGGTCGGCCAGCGCTATTTTTAGCCGCTGGTCGCGCTGCCGCCGCGTGAGGCCGCGCCCCTTTGTCGGCGCGTTGGCCTTCACGTCGGCCAGGCGCCACACGGTCGTCAGGCCGTCGCCCGCGGCCGCGCCGGGCGCCGCGGGCGCCGCCGCCAGCGACTCGCCCTCGGGCCGCCGGCCCGGCGCCGCCTTTTTCTTGCCGGCGCGCGCGGCCGCCCCGCCGCCGCCGCCGCCGCCGCCCTCCTCCCCCTCCTCCCCCTCGACGACGACGGGGCCCGCGCCGTCGTCCAAGATGCGCAGGACGGCCGTCTTTCGCACCCGCCTCCCGCCCGCGCCGCCGGCCCCGCCGCTCCCCGCCGCCGCCCCCGCCTTCACTCCCGCCCCCGCCCCCCCCTCCCCCTCAATGGCGTCGCAGAAATACTCGACGCGCAGCGGCAGCGCCGCGAAGCGACGCAGGTCGGCCGGCAGCGCCAGCGGCCGCTCGGCGCCGGGCGACGAGACCTCGACGGCCACCTCGGCCGCCTCGTCGACGCCGATGGCCAGCTCGAGGGCGGGGCCGTAGGCGCGCGCGAAAGCCTCGATCTGCGCCATCGAGGGGGAGCCGTAGGGGTCGGCCGCGCTGTCGAGGCGGACGTCGACGCGCCGCGCGCCGCCGCCGGACGCGCCGCCGCTCGCCGCGCTGCCGGCCGCGCCCTCGCCGCCCAAGACGCGAAAGGCGTACAGCGAGACGCCGTCGCCCTCGAGCTCGGGCTCCTCGCTCAGGACGCGCCGCGCGGCCTCCAGGGCGGCGGGACCCCAGCGCGCGCCGTCGACGAGCACGCGCTTGGACGGGTCCGCGAGGGCCGCGTCGCCGTCGTCGGCGCGGCCGGCGTCGCCATTTTCGCCGCCGCCGATCTCTTCAAACCACGAGTCGTCGTCGTCGTCGTCGCCCTCCTCGCCCTCGAAAAACTCGCCATCCTCGTCGTCGTCGTCGTCGTCGCCCGCGATCAGCGTCACGCCGTCATCGTCGTCGTCGTCGTCGTCGTCGTCCACAAGCCCTTGCTTCTTCTTGTTTGCTTTGCTGCTGCTGCTGCTGACGACGGCCTTGCCGCTGCCGCCTGCCCGCCCCTTTTTCGCGGCGGCCGCCGACACGTCGCGCAACGGCAGCGGCAGCGGCAGCGGCATCATCAGCGCCTGCGGGCGCGCGCATGCGCACCGGCGAAGCAGAGGCAGAGGTCTCGGGTGCGCCACCATCGCCGCCATCGCCGCGGGCGCGCACGCCCGCGGGAGGGACGTCGCGGTCGCCGCCATCAGCCTCACCTCTTTCGTGAGTCAGCGAGCGAGAGAAAGGAAAGAGTGGAAAGCCCTTGAGGCGGGACGGTGATGGAAGCGGGGATGCGTCTGAACGCTCCGAAACGTCGTCGTTGGGGAGAGTAGAGCGGGAGCCACCTCTTGAGATTGAAGAGAGGGGGACGGCGGGCGGCTCGTGCAGTGACGGTGACGGGCGGCACAGACTTGCCGCTAAACCCCAAACGCCACCCGCCGGTGAACATCAGAACGCATAAATCAGCACGCCGTCGTGTTGAGCATGAGCCAAATACAATGCCTGTGTGCTCTGGAAATAGTCGACAGTGCCTCGCCCATCAAAAAAAACTCGGCAAGGGTGAGCCCCGTGTGCGGCAAACAGGGCGCCGCGGCGCGTCAATAATCAGATTGTAATTCTAGCTTCGGCCACGACCTTACTAAGCATGATCGCTTCTATAGTCGTAACTCCTTCATCGAGTTTCTCACACTCGACGAAGTTTCCACGCCTCGGTTGATGACGCAAAGGGCCGCCGTCGAACGGACGATAACCCCCAGGTTGGCTCGCGGCAAACCAGTGTCCCCCTTCGCTTGTCTTGGCCCTTCGGGGCTGACGGGTGCGGGGGGGTGCTTTGTCGACGAATCAACCCGCGAATGGATGACCAGCGCGCCTGAGCAGACACCTAGTCGTGTTGCATTCCAACAGGCGCGGACGGATCAGGCTCATTCTGATGAGGTGCTCAACCACCACCAACAACCCCCCCCCCTCTTTTTTTTTCCGTTGGACGGAGGCGATACGATGCTGGGGGGCTGGGTTGTTTTTTGGCCCTGTGGGGGGAATGGGGGGAATAAACGCGCTCTCGCCAGGCGCCACGCTTCACCCCAATATTATGCTGCAGCCGCCGCCTGCCCCCTTTTTGCTGCTCGGGCCTGCTGCTGCTCGTACTGCCCGCCACCACCGCCACCACCGCCACCACCAACAGGCAGCAGGACGCCCCCAGAGCCAGCACCACCAGCAGCAGCACCAGCAGCGACGGCCCCGAAGAAAGCGGCCGCCGCGGCCTTGTCGTCGCCCTCGCCTGCCGCCGCTGTCGCTGCCCGGGCCAGCCGCGCGTCAAACACCTCACCGAACGCGTCCAGCAGCGCGTCGCGGTACTCGGTCACGAGCGGGTCGCGCAGGGCCGCGAGCTCGGCGGCGGACGCCTCCGAGCCGCCTGCCGCGGCGGCGGCGGCCTCGAACGCCGCCGCCGACGACAGCGCCGGTGGCGGCGGCAGGCCCAGCGCCGCGCGCACGCTCCCCACGGGCTTGTCCGGGATCCCGCACGGCACGATACGCCCAAAGGGGGACAAGTCGGCGCCCACGTTGAGCGCGACGCCGTGGTACGTGACCCAGGAGCGCGCGCGGACGCCGACGGCGGCGACCTTTGCGCCCCCGACCCACACGCCCGTGAGCCCCTCGGCGCGCTCGCCGCGCAGGCGCGAGGCGCGCCACAGGGCGCGGACGACCACCTCCTCGAGGCTGCGGAGGTACCAGTGCAGGTCGCGCGAGCGGGCGGGCCAGGGCGCCGCGCCGCCGCCGCCGCCGCCGCCGCCGCCTGCCGCCGCTCGGCCGCCGCCGCCCTCTCGCGCGGCTGCCCCCCCTGCCCGCCCCTCTTGCCGCGCCCCCGAACCCCCCTTCGACTCCTCCTCCTCCTGACCCCCGCCCACCCGCCCCAGGTCCAGCAGCGGGTACAGCACCAGCTGCCCCGGCCCGTGCCACGTCACCTCGCCGCCGCGCTCCACCCGGTGCAGCGGCAGCGGCGGCGCGCTCGGGTCGAAGCGCAGGTGGTCGCGGGTGGCGCCCGCGCCCAGGGTGTAGACGCCCCGGTGCTGCAGGAGGACGAGGGCGTCGCGGCAGGGGGAGGGCGGCGTGCAAAAAGGGGCCGGGGACGGGGAGGCGGCGGCGGCGGCCGGCGCGCCCCCGGCCTCCGCCGCCGCCGCCGCCGCGATCTCGGCCGCCGCGATCTTTGAGGCGCACATGCGGTCGACGTGGCCCTTCTGCCAGGCCCACGCGGCCTCGTAGGGGACGAGCCGGTCGTGCAGGTCGAGCAGGAGGGTCTCGTGCGCGCCCTGCGCGCACAGGCGGAGGGCGCGGGCCCTTCCGGCGCCGCCGTCGACCGCCGCGCGCGACGGCGCTCGCCTCGTCGTCGTCGTCGTTGGCGCTCGCCTCTTTGCTGCGTCCGGCAACGGCGGCGCCCCCAAGGTGGCCTGCATCGGGTGGATGAAGGGTGCTAACTACTCGATCTGCATGGTGGTGGATTTGCGTGCGGCGCGCGCCTCGCGAACAGAGGGGAGGGGACGAGAGCGAGTTGCTTTTTTCCGGTGCGGTTCGGACGCGCGCGTCTGATCGAGGGAGGGTATCGGGGATGTCGAGGCAGCGATGGAAGGAGCAGCTGGCGATGTTTTGCAATGAGCGGAGACAAGCGAAGAGCTCGGAGATAAAAAGCGAACATCAAACGAAACCGAGCGAAGCAAACGGTTTGGGCGGCGCTCAAGCGTCCTCCACAGCCGCCAGCAGCAGCTGCTCCCGCAAGGCGTCCAGGCCCGCGAGCACGTTGGCGTCCGGCCCCTCGAACGCGTCGCCGACGAACGCGTGCGCAAAGTCGACGAGCGCGACGCGCGCCAAGCAGCCGTCCTGGCCGTCCCCGTCGCCGTCGCCGTCGCCGCGTCCTTCCTCGCCGCCCCGCCGCGCCTCTTCGCCCCCTTTCGCGCCGGGCGGCCGCCGGTGCTCCAGCATCAGCAGCGCCGACGCAGAGAACAGGCGCACGCGGTCAATGCGCGCCAGGCATGCGCGCAGGTGGCCCACGGCCGCCGCGAGCGCGGCGGAACGCCCCTCCAACAAGCGCTGCCTCCGCCGCGCGCGAGCGCCCCCCGCCGCCGCGCGCTCCCCCTCGCCCTCCTCCTCCTCCTCCCCCAGCGTCGCAAACCGCCGCAGCGCGGCGCGCACGTCCGCCGCGCCGGCCAGGGTCTTGCCCCAGTGCCGGTCCTCGCGCCAGACGACGCGCGGCGCGCAAAGAGGATGGCGAGCGGCAGCGGCAGAATCGCTCTGACGGAGGCCCTCCGCGCCGCCGCCGCCTCCGCTCTCGCCGCCGCCGCAGCAGCTTCCGCCGCCGCCGCTCTCGCCGCCGGCGCCGCCCTCGCCGCCGTTTTCGCCGTTTTCGCCGCCGCCCCGGCTCTCGAGGCAGACGACGCCGCAGAGCCGGAGACAGAGCGCCGCCTGCGTCGTGCCCGCGTCTTTTCGCGCGCACTTGGCGACGAGCTCGGGGGGTCCCCAGGGGTAGCCCGTGGCGCGCCCGAGCTTGACGTCGAGCACGCAGCGGTGGAGGGACGGGTGCTTTGGCGCGCCGCCGCCGCCGTTGATGCTGCCTCTGCCGCCGCCGCCGCCGCCGCCCGACAAAGCGGCCACCCCTTGCTGCTGCTGCCGCTCCTCCTCCTCCCCCTTCTCCGCGGGCGCAAACAGGTCGTCCAGCACCAGCATCCAGCGCCCGGACACGCGCGCCACGCCGCGGTACCGCGGCATGAACTCGCGGTACAGCTGTGCGAGCGCGGCGGCGCTCGTGCTTGGGGCGGCGGCGGCGTCGTCGTCTCCTTCTGCGTATCTTGCCGCCGCCGCTCCCGCCGCCGCCGCCGCCGCCGCCGCCGCCGCCGCCGCCGCGCAGCGCCCGTACCACGCCACCTCGCGGCGCGCGCGGTCGTCGTCTGGAAGCAGCTTGAAGAACCTGCGGCCGGACGCGTCGACCATGGACGCGTGCAGGCCGTCGGCGCCACCGTCGCGCCGGTGCCCGCCGGCCTGGTGGAGGCAAGGGGCGGAGGGTGAAGCGGGCAGCACGGGCGGGAGAGGACGTGTCGCGCGCTCGCCGTCGCCGCCGCCGCCGTCGCCGTTGCAGTCGCGACCACCGCCGTCCTCAGGCGACCGAGGGCCAAAGAAGCGCGCCGCTTCTTGGCGCGCCTGCGCGAGGAGGGCGTCGAGTTCATGGCCAGATTCGCCGACACGGCGGGACATTGGGCGGGTGCGGCTGCGCTGTGTGTGCGGCGATTGAGCGATGGTCTGGTGTCGTGAGAGACGGGTGTGATCGCTGATCGTTTGCTTGCCCTCTCTGCGCGCGCGCGCTCAACCTGGTGTGTTATACATTCAACGGGTGCGCGTACGCGCGCGCAAGGCGTGGGACGCGTTCGAGCAAGAGGGAGGGAGAGAAGGCTTTCGGCAGCGCGCGCGCGCGAGCGATGGCGAGACGAGGAGCGTGCGCTCGCGCTGCCGCCAATCCATGCGGTTGTCGCTGGTGCGCCACAGCCGCGTGCTGATGCTGGACGAGGCGACGGCGAGGAAAGACCCGGAGACCGATGCGCACACGAACAGCAAACACGCAATTCCCACACACGACACGCATCTCAAACACACAACGTCCCCGCGCGCACAATTGTACAACCCCCTGTTGCGCCTCCCCAAAAACGGAGACAACGAACCAAAAAAACAACACAAGAGGGGAGAGAGGTGAGGTTTTTTTTCTTCCGCAACAACAAGCACCAAGCAGCGGCGATGGACGAGCAGACGGAGGGCAGCTCGTACTTCACCGAGTCTGGCGACGAGTCGGACAGCGATTCCGACGACATGGAGCCGCGCTGCCCGGCCTGCGGCGGCCCGGCGCACGGGCCCCCTGAAGACGACGACGGCGATTCGAGCGACGCCGACGACGACCTCGAGGGAAGCCACTGCGGCGAATGGGCCGCGCGCTGCTACCCGTCCCTGTACGCGGCCGTGCGCGCGGGGGACGTCCACGGGGCGCTAGAGGTGTACCACCGCCACCTGGAGCGCGAGCAGCAGCAGCGGCGGCAGGAGCAGGGGCCGGGCAACAACCCCGACGCCACCGCCGCCGCCGCCGCCGCCCACGCCGCCGCCGCCGCTGCCGCCCTGCTGCACGCGCCGGGCGGGAAATCCCGCCTCACGCCGCTCATGCTCGCCGCCAAGATGGGCAACGCCGAGATGGTGCGCGCCATCGGCCGCATGGCTCCCGCGCTGGACAAGGTCAGCAAAGCGACGGACCAGACGGCCCTGGCGATCGCGCTCGCCAACGGCCACGCCGAGGCCGCCGTGGCGCTCTGGGAGACCGGCGCCGACCCGAGCGCGCCGCTGGGAGGACACCACGGCCACTCGTCCCTGCGCGGGGGTTTCGTCTCGGCGCCGCGCGGACCGCGCGCAGGCGAAGAGGCCTGCGACGCGGCGCTCGGCGCCTTGCTTGGGGTTTCGTGCGCTGCGGCCGCGCGGGGCGCCTCCGCCGCCTCTCCGCCCGCCGCCCCCCTGCCGCCGCCGCCGCCGCCGCCGCGCCGCGGCGTCGACCTTGAGGTGCGCGACGCGAACGGCCAGACGCTCCTGCTGCTCGCGCTCACGTGCAGGCGCCTGCGCCCCGCGCACCTGCTGCTCGAGCACGGGGCGCGCGCCGACGCTCTGGGCGACAGGCGGCGCTCTGCGATCTCGGTGCTCCTGGACGCCGTTGCCGCCGGGTCTACGCGCGCCGAGGAGGGGGAGGGCGTCAACCAGATGGTCGCAGCGCTGCTCGAGCGGGGCGCCTTCGCGCACCCGGGACTGGACGATTTGGGCGACTGCTCGCTTTTTAGGGCCGCGCGCCTGCGGCACCCCGCCTTGCTGCGCCTCCTGCTCGACTCGCCCGGCGGCAGCGAGGCCCTGCGCGCGCGGGCGCCCAACGACGGCCGCACCGTCCTGCACATGGCGTGCGCGCCCATGCGGCGACTGCCCGGGGGCTCTGCCGTCGTCGACGACGCCGCGGTGCCGGTCACGTCGCACGTGCGGGTGCTGCTCGAGCGCGGCGCCGACCCGACGGTCGCCGACGACGAGGGACGCGTCCCCGCTTTCGACGCGGTCCAGACCAGCCAGGAGCCCATGCTGCGGCTGTTGCTGTCGGCCGCCCCGCCGGGGTACGCGTCGAGCAAGTCCCACAACGGCGACACGCTGCTGATGTCCGCGGCCACCGCCAACCGCTTCCCCTGCCCTTGCCTGCGCCTGTTGCTGCGCAGCGGCGCCGACGCGCGCGCCGTCAAGACGGGCGGCCGAGACGGGGCCGAGAGCGCGGCCGACGTGCTCCTGGCGCGCGCGCGCCGCGACGGTGAGAGCAAATGGTACAAGTATCAGGGCGCGATCGTCGCCCTGATGTGCGCGGGCGCCCCGGTCAACCCGCGCAACGCCAGCCTGGCGCTCGAGTTTCTGCCGGCGGCGCGGCGGCTCATTGAGCGCAAGGCGCGCAGGCGCGCGGCGCGGAGCGCCGTGCCGGCCCGCCGGGCCGAGCAGCAGGAGGAGATGGTGGGGCTGGCGCTGGACGTGCGGGAGCTGCGCGAGGCGCGGGCGGAGGTCGCGGTGAGGCAGGCGCGGCTGCGCGAGCTGGAGGGGGAGGGGTAGGTCGTCGGCGGGGGCGGTGAATGGACGGCAGCGGGACGGGGGAAGCGGTGGCGCGGACGAGTGAAGTGCTTTGGCTATAGCATGGAGTTGGCGAGATGACACGCGCGCACTGTTAAATCATCGCATCAAAGATTCGACGCGGGCTCCGAAGCGAGAAAGGAGGGAGCGCGCCGGGCGCTCCTTGTTGGCGCTCGTCTTCCGCGGCGGAAAACACAAAGCGCTCTCGGCTCTCGCGCTCTAACCCTCGTCACATCGGGCCGCGATTGGGTGCTCGAAACATCTATTCACATGTCGTCAACATAATACGATTTTAAATTTGACATTCGTTCATCAGTTTTTTTTTGGTTTAGATAGTTTTTGGGGCGGGGGGGGGGGCGGGGGAGACTTTGCGCGCGCAAACTTGGCCCCCTGGAGATGCAGGGACGAAATGCAACGCGGGCGCTCGTCGAGACACCAATATGTACACGTACACAGAGACAGGAGGGGGAATGGGGGCGGGGGGCTCCCGCGAAAAAAGTGCGGTTGGGCGCGACGCCGCAGGCGACAAAACCCGACGAGCCCCCCTTTGTTTTGTGTTTCTGGTTGTTGTTGTTTTTTGTGTTGGTGCCGGGTCTTGGGCGAGCCTCGCACGGTGGGACGGACTCCCTAGCGGCGGGCAGAATGAGGTGGACCAAGCAAGCGGGAAACATAGGGGAAAACCGGGGAAAGGGGCGGGGGGCGGGGCGGACCGACGCGACGTGGAAAAAAAATAAAAGACGCTCGGCCGCGCGCCTCCCCCCGCCTCTTTTTGAGCGCCCGGGGGCGCACGAGAGACGAAACGCCACGGAGATCGAGCCAGCGCCGGACGTCAAGCCCGCGCCCCGCCAGCGCCCCCGGGAGGCGGCGGCGAGGGCGCGGCGACGAGCAGCGCCGCCGCCGCCGCCGCCTCCTGGTCGCGGATCGCCTCGAGCTGCGCCGCCAGCTCGCGCATCGACGGCCGCCCCTCGGGCCGCGGGTCGAGCGCCGCCTCGACCACGCCGCGCCACTCGGGCTCGCACCAGGCGGGCAGGCCCGGGGCGAGCGCGCCGGCGGCCAGGCCCAGCAGGATGGCGCGGGGCGCGAGGCCCGCGTGCGGCGGGCGGCGGGCGAGCAGCTCCCACATGACGATTCCGAGCGACCAGACGTCGGCCTTCTCCGAGACGCGCTCGGGGTCGGCGACCAGCTCGGGCGCCAGGTAGGGCAGGGTGCCGCGCAGGTCGCGGCACGAGGCCACGAAGGCGCCGCGCTGGGCCTTGTGCCGGGAGAGGCCGAAATCGGCGACCTTGATGGACCCTGGGCTGGCGCACAGGGACGAGAGGGGCGGGCAGGGGCCCTCGAGCGCCGGGTCGAGCGCCGCGACGACGACCGCGCCGGCGCCGGCGTCGGGGTCGTCGGCCCGGCCGCCGCCGCCGCCGTCCCCCAGGTGCGCGCCCCCGCCGTTTGCGCCGTGCGCGCCGTCGTCGTCGTCGTCGTCGTCGCGGTGGAGCGGGTCGCCGCCGCCCGCCGCGCGGAAGCGCGCCGCCGCCGCCGGCCGGCCGAGCGGGTCGAGCCCGAGGGCCTGCGGCGATTGAGCTTGGTCCGCGCGCCCGGGCGCGTCCAGCAAGAGGTTGTCCGGCTTGAGGTCAAAGTGCACGACGCGCAGCGCGTGCAGGTAGGCCATGCCGTTGGCGGCGCCGAGCGCCAGGTCGGCGCGGACGGCAAGCGGCAGGCGGCCGGGCGGGGCGTCGCGCAAAAACTGGGCGAGCGAGCCGCCGCGGAGGTACTCGGTCATGATGCCGACGACGACCTCGGGCTGCGGGGGGGGCGGCGGCGGCGGCGGAGGGTGGGGGTCGCCGGGGGAAGAGGAGGAGCAGGGAGCGGGGGGAGGGAGCGGCGGGGGAGGGAGGGCGCCGCCCGCAGAGGGCGGGGGGCATTCTCCTTGCCGTAGTTGGTTTGATTGGTCTTGATCGCGCAAAGGAGGCGGCGGCGACATCGGAGGCGCAGGTGCGGGGGTGGCCGGGATTCCTGCTGCTGTTGCTGCGGCGGCGGTTCCGGCGGCGGCGGCGGCGGCGGCCGCCGCCGCCTGTGCCGTTGCCGCCGGTGGTGAGGAGGAGGAGGGAATGAAATCGTCTTGCTGCTGCTGCTGCTGCTCCTGCTGCTGCTGCTGCTGGGAGGGGAGGCAGGCCTGCGACGGAGACGGCGCCGGCTCCACCACCACGCCGAAGAAGCGCAGCACGTTGGGGTGGTTGAGCTCCGCCAGCACGCCGGCCTCGCGCCAGAACGACTCGGACCGCCGGGACGAGGCGGCAGCGGCAGCGGCGCCAGCCGCTCCCGCGCCGCCGCCGCGGGCCGCGGGCCGCGGGGCGGCTGGCTTTAACCATTTGACGGCCACGCGGCCGTAGAGGGGCACCGAGGCGAGCGACACCTCGCCGAAGGCGCCCTCGCCGACCTTCTCGTGCACGCGCACGAGGGCGCGGGGGACGCGGTGCACGGGGCGGATGTGGGGGAGCAGCGACGAGGGGGCGGCGGAGGGGGCGGGGTCGGCCTTGGGCGATGGGGGCAGGGGCTCGGGCGCGGGCGCAGAGGCGGCGGGCAGGGGGGGCGCGGCCGCGGCCGCGGCGCCTCTGCCTCCGCCTCCGCCTCCGCTGATTGCGCGCTGGCGCTGCATAAAGGCGGGGAGGGCGCGCGGCGGGGACAGGAGGGGCACGGGCGGCTGCGGGGCGGGCGGCGGGCCGGTCGGACGACGGCGGCCGCCGGCAGGCGCAGCGGGCGGCGGCGGCGGGGCGGCGGCGGCGGCGCCGCCGCCGCCGCCGCAAACCCCGCCCTCGCCAGACTGCTGCCGCACCGCCCGCACGGCCGCCTCGACCGCCAGCTCGTCCACGCTGTCGCCAAAGGCGCTGATGCGGGTGGGGAGCTTGTCGGCGATGAGGGCGAGGCGCGCGGCGGCCGCGGCAAAGCCCTCTTGCTGCTGCTGCTGCTGCTGCTGCTGCTTGGCCGGCGGCGGCGGCGGCTCGGGCTGCGGCGTCGTCGTCGTCATCGTCGTCGTCGTCGTCGTCGTCGAGTGCGCCAGCGCCGAGGCTGCGCCGCCCGTGTGCGAGGAGCGCGGCAGGGGGACGGCGGCAGCGGCCGCGGCGGCCACGGCCATCATGTCGAAGGGGTCGGCGGGCAGCTGCGGTTCGAACCACCCCCCCGGGGCGCCGCCGCGTCGGCGCGGCGGCACCGGGAGCGACGCCGGCGGCGAGCCGGCGGCCGAGGGGTCCCCGGCGGCGGCGCCTAGCTCGGCGGCCGGCACCTCGGGACCACCTGGCGCCGAGGCTGCGGCTGCGGCTGAGGAAGCGACGGCGACAACGCGTCCAGAACGGCCGCCCGCGTTGGGCGGCGCGAGAAGGGCAGGCGGCTGCGCGGCCTCGACGGCCGCGACCGCCGCGAGCGCAAGGCCCTCGTCGGCGGCGGCCGCGGCCGCGGCCGCCATGCGCGCGGCGTCGGCACGCGCCTGCGCCGCCTCGGCCGCCGCGACGACCTCCTCGGGCACGTCCTCGTCGTCGTCGTCGTCACCGGCGTCCTCGTCGTTCCCGTCGGCGCCGCCACCGCCGACGCCCCCTGCCGCGCCCCTTCCCCCCGCCGCGGCGAGGCGGCCCTCTGCCGCCGCGCCCTCGCGCCCGGCAGCCTCCATCAGCGCCCGCTCAACGTCTTCGCCCTGCTCGGAGCAAAAATCGTCGCCGTCGAACGAGGAGGAGGGCCCGCCGTCGGCGGTCGCCAGGAAATAGTCGCTGCTGTCGGCGTCGCGCCCGCCGCCGCCGCCGCCGCCGCCGCCCCTCGCGCCGCCGCCCTCGTCCTCATCATCATACTCATCCGCCCGCCCGCCGCCGCCGTGGCGCGCGTAGTGCGGGTAGAAGCGCCCGCCGATGGCCGAGAGCGCCGCGGCGGCGGCCGCGGCGGCGACCGCGGGGTCGCCGGCGCTGAAAAAGGCGCTGGGGTCGCTGGCGGCGGCGGCGCGCTCGAGCGCGTCGGCGGCGGCGGCGGCGGCGGCGGCCACGGCAGAGACCTCGTCGTCGCCGGCGCCGTGGACGCGGGCGGTGCGCGCGGCGGCCGCGGCGGCGCCCCACGCCGACGGCCCGAAAGCCGGGAGCGAGAGGGACATGCGATAGCGCTCGAGGGCCTGCATCTCGAGGGCGCTGGTGGCGGCGGCGTTGTTGGGGGCAGCGGCGGCGGCGTCGGCGGAAGCGTGGGGGCCGCCGCCACCCCCTCTGCCGCCGGCTGTGGCGGCAGAGACGGCGGCGGCGGCGGCGGCGGCAGCAGCAGCAGCAGCAGCGGCCGCGGCTTGCAGCAGCTGGTGCGGCCGCCCGCCGCCGCTCCACGCGCCAAACTCGGAAGGGTGCAACGAGGAGACGGGCGTCGAGCGACCCGTGTTGGGCGCGGGGAACAAGAGGGCGTTGGGGCCGCTGGGCCAGCGCGCCGCCGCGCTTCCCGCAGCGCCGCCGCCGCCGCCGCCGCCGCCGCCGCCCCCCGTGCCGCCTCCGCCCCCGCCGAGGCTGCTGCTGTCGTCGCCCCAGTCCTCGGACGCCGCGTAGTTGAGGTGGTGAAGGAGCAGGGAGGAAGGCGGGCGCACGGCCGGGTCGTGGATCAAAAGGTGCCGCATGCGCGCGGCCGCTGCGGCGGCCGCGACCGCGCCCGACGCCGACGCCGACGCCGACGCCGACGAGGGCGGCGCCGGCCCTCCGCTGCCGCCCCCGCGCGCAGGCAGGGACTCGTCGCCCGCGATGCTGCTGCTCCCCGCGCCGCCAGCGCGGTGGTGGTGATGCCGCGTGAGGATCTCCCCGGGCGTCATGGGCTCCTCGGCGGCCGCAAAGGCAAACACGCGCAGGCGGAACGTCTTGCTGCTGCTGCTGCCGCTGCCGCCGCCGCCGCCGTTGTTGTTGTTGCTCGCGCCCGCCGACGCCGCGCCCGCCGACGCCGCGCCGCCGCCGGCCCCGTCGCCCCCGCGCGGCGACGCGCCCGGCTCCGCCGCCGCCCCACCGCCGGCCTCCAGGGCGCCCCGCCGCCACTCCTCCGCCATCTCGCGCAGGTCCCCGTCGTCCTGCAAGGAGATGAGGTTGCCCGGGTCCAGCGCCTCGCCCGGCGAGAGGTATTTCAGCGACACGGCGGCGCCCAGCTTTTCCGACAGGCGAAACGCGACGTCCGCGTACGACTCGCAGGGGGGGTCGACCGACTCATTGAAGCGCTCGCCGCCGGCGTAGCGGTAGGCCCGGGACGGCGAGGGGGGCGCGGCGGGGTCGCCGCTCGGGGGCTCCTGTCGATGTGTTTGTTTGGTTTGTAAGGGGGGGGGGGGCGTGGCGCGAGCGGCGTGAGCGGCGTTTTTTTGTTTCCCCGTTTTGCGCGCGACGCGCGCTCTGTGCTCTGCTTCACGACGGCAACGAAGAAAGACCCGGACTCACCCGCTCAAACCGGCCGCCGAAGCACAGGCGCAGCTTGACGCGCTCAAAGGCGCCGTCGCCGGACGCCTGAGACTGCATCCTGATCGTCGGGCGTAGAGCCTCAGCGAGGAAAACGGGTCACGGGCGCAAGGAGCAGCTGGGGAGGAGGAAGGAGCGCGGCGCCCTCCCCCCTGTCGGGCCGATCGCCCAGCGATGCGCGTTAGTTATCCACAAGTGCCCTTGTCACATTGGCGGGTGGGTAAGGAGGAAAAGGGGGGGGGGGGGGGGGGGGGGGGGGGGTATGGAGGAAAGGACAAGGAGCTCTCGTCCTCTCCACCCTTGTCGACGACGAGGCGGGTCGCGCTTATGCTTGTGCGCCCTAGGTGGTTGCGTGTGAGTGGTATGCGCGTGTGTGAGTAGG
>Ga0209390_10000972_pt1 | contig 56680 bp, 51 predicted proteins | sample BON01_FD_187212 | JGI IMG/M metagenome (GOLD analysis project Ga0209390, IMG submission 187212) | Freshwater microbial communities from Lake Bonney liftoff mats and glacier meltwater in Antarctica - BON-01 (SPAdes) (version 2) | ecosystem: Environmental > Aquatic > Freshwater > Ice > Glacier...
TCGAAGCTCCTGCCCCTAGCGTCGAAAAAGCCCCAGAAAATATTCCTGCCGAGAGACTAGCCTCGGAGCCTCAGATTGAAGCGAAACCATCGGCTGGATTTACGGTTTCAGCGACGGTCTTGAGTGATAATCTCACCCGCTTGGAGTGGTGGTCTCATTCGAAAGGCCAGGCGGGAAAACAAGTTTCTTGGTCGAACATTGGATGGCAGAACCTACAGGGGTTCAACACCATTGAGGATAAGGACCGCTCTTACACCTTCATGCTCTTTCTGGGAGGTGATTCGGTGGAAGAATTCAACAAGCGGGCTGAGACCCTTGGTCTCAATACCGCCCCTGACTTCCTTGCCGACTTTAACGAGTCCGGCTCCCAATATACCAACGAAGCAGACGAAGAAGTTACAGAGGTTGGAAATGCTTTTATGGAGGCGATTCATACGCTCTATGATTCGAAGGCGGTCGAATTAAAACAGGCCCAAACACTCCGCCAGGAGAACCGTGAGAAACACCGTCAGGAGATGGAAAATAATCCTCCTAAAAAAGAGGATGTCGTCATTCAGTTTTGGAAGCGTGAGCCTCTGGAAGAAACCCCAGCGACCGAAAGCAAATGAAGAAGCTCTTGATTGGACCTTTTGGACTGATGACTCAGGCCACTTTTGCGCAGCAGGTTCAACTCGAGGTTTCTGAGGGAGCCAACGCTGGAGATTGGAATCTGGACTGGAATGGAGTTGGGGGGCGATTCTATACGCTTCAATTCTCTTTGGATTTGGTGACTTGGCAATATTTTGACGTGATCGAATATGGGACAGGTGCTCACATGTTTGGTTTTAGCTCCTCAGCTCCCAAGACCTTTATCAGGCTCCATTACATGGATGTTGCGACCTCAAATCCACTGAGTGGAGACATCGATGGCGATGGCCTGAGAAATCAGCAGGAGGTTTACACCTACGGAACGAACCCGTTTCATAGCGATACCGATGGCGATGGCATCGACGATCTTCACGAGGTTAATAATACTGCCTTAGACCCCCTCTTCGCGGGTGATGCTCTCCTTGATCCTGATGGTGATAATTTGGTGAACCTCTGGGAATACAAGCTGGGTCTCAATTTGGCTGTGGCGAACACCGATACCGATGGAGATGGTCTGGTTGACGCGTTGGAGAATTTTCTGGGGAGCCAGTTCAGCTCGATCCTTTCTGATACTGACTCGGATGGTATTGATGACGATCTCGAAGACCCGGATTCTGATGAAATATCTACATTGATGGAATTTGGAGTGTATGGAACCAATGGTCTACTCTTCGATACTGACGTCGCTTGTAATTATGCCAGTTCTGGCTCATAAGCCCCTTTCCGGTGAGATAGCCGAAAGAATTAAGAAGGTGATAGAAGTTGGCCGTGGGGATGAAGATGAAAATAAAATAAAGTTTCTCGAAGGGGTAGTCCTAAATGACGATAACGATTTGGTTTCTGCAGTAGCGGCTTACTACCTGCTAGAATGGAATGGAAACAAAGACGTTGACTTGTCGAAATCTAAGAAAAATCTAAAATCTGGAGGATTAGTAGAAGCAATATATATCGTTCATAAATCTAAAAAGGATGATTCCAAACGATCAAAGGCGCAAAAATCAACTTACTGGAAAAGTTTGCAGAAAAGCGAAAATCCGTTTGTTAGACTAGAAGCTGCCAAGGTTTTATTGGAACATGACGAAGAAAAGGGGATTTTTTTACTAAATAAATTAGACAGCGAGAATTCGGTTGTTAGCCCAGCCGCTCATAGAATATTAGCGAGTAGACTCAAAAAAAAGGGACTCGAAGGACCGAAGCCTCGCTACCTGTTACACACGGTCTATGGAGACTTTGAGAGGTTTACAGCTCCATCTCCAAAAGAGTAATTGTGATTTATGATAAGGATAAAAATACTTAGAACATGGGGGGTGCTTATAGCGCATACGGTGATAACGAAATTCGTGGTAGAAAAAAAGAATTAACTCACGGAATAACTGTAGAACCTTCGAAAGACTGGGCGAATCCAGGTTCTCAATCAAAAAATAAATTTGGACCATGAAAAAATTAATAATATTCATTATGTTTTCTTTGCTAATCCATGAGGGGGCTGCTCAGGATGATAAAAAAGATATCAAGGGGATTTCAGAGAAAATACTGGCTAAAGAGTTTTCTGTGAAAAACGGGAGTATTCTTATTAAAACAAAGAAAAATGGGCAAAGATTTTTTTATCAAAAAGGGGAGGGGGAACCCAAGCTCATGGGTTATTTGGAAGATAAGGTTATTAATCTGAAGGGAGAAATTCATGTTTTTTATACGAGAGATTATTCGGTAAGTATTTATCCTGATAAAGATTCGGAAGGCGAAGGAATTTATTGCTTCGAAGAGAGTGTTGACAAAAGATCTTTTGGTGGAGACTTAGAAATTAACTCGATTAAATTTAGAGTTGAGGGTGACCAGATCACCTTAATTTCTAGGAAAACAAAAAAAGAAAAATAATATTTTTTTCACAAGTCGTAATCGGAGTTCTTTCGGGCTGCCGACGCCTAGCTTCGAACACCAAGAGGTCGCTCCGGTTTTGTCTCGGCTCATTCTTCGCTCGCAGCCAAAATCCTCGAACCTCATCGTGTTCCCACCACCCCACCGAATCAAGCCAAGGAACTCCGCTTCGCTTGGAATTCATGCCGCAGCCAAATACCGTTTCACGGTGCTGGTCGAAACGCCCAGGGCAGAAGCAATCTCCTTCAACTTAAGACCTTGTGGTCTCAGTTCGTGAGCTCGCGCAGGTTTCCCTTTTGTCGTTCCGGACTTTCGCCCTTGGTAGACGCCCTTTTTCTTGGCGACCGCGACTCCGGCCGCCTGACGTTCCCGGATGTTCGATAGCTCGATCTCACCGAGGCCCAAGAGGACGGAGGCCACGATTTGACCGATGACGCCGGAGAGGTCGATTTGTTGGGTAACAGATACCACCCGCACATTTCGACCGCACCAATCGGCCAGGAGCGTTTCCCCGTCCCGTTTTGATCGTGCGAGGCGATCCAGTTTCCAAAGAATGACCGTCTTCACCTTCCCGGCGAAAATATCCTTCCGCAGCGCATTGAGGCGGGGCCGTGAGCTTTTGTATCCGCTGATACGGTCCTCATACCAAATCACCTCCTCGATGCCGTTGGCCTTCGTCCACGCGCCGATTTCCTCCCGTTGGAGATCGGGATTTTGGTCTTTGGGCGAAATACGGACATCGGTGGCAATCATGGCTCATTTAGACTATACCTTGTTTGAGCCGTGTTGGACTCCGGCAGGATGCTTGAGAGATAGGGAGCAGGAGTCTTGTCGGGTTCTTGGGGTTTTTAAGTGAGGGGTGCGAGGTTCTTGAGAAGACTGATCGAGGTAGGAGTCTGCTTTTGCTTGGAGTTTGGGAGGAGGGCGGCGCTAGGCGTTCTCGTTGAGGACGATGGTGAGGCCGAAGAGGTCCTCGAAAAGATTGGCCTTGGTGGGGAGGGCAAGGCGTTCGGCGGCGGCGTCGAGGACGCCCTCAAGGTGGAGGTTGGCCTTGGTGGGCGAGAGTTGTATGGTGAGGTTCTTGACCCGTTGGGAGTGGGTCCGTTCGAGGGCATCGGCGATGCGGATGAGGGCGGAAAGCTTGGCGACGCGGATGCGATCAACGGGGGTGAGGTCCTGATAGATGGGGTGGTTGATCTCGGGGGAGGCTTTGCGGTGGTAACGGGTGATGAGGGCAACGAGGAGGCGGTCGTGATCGTCGAGGCCGAAGATTTCGGAGTGACGGATAATGTAGAGCGAATGGAGTTCGTGCGCTTTTGGTGAAATGTGGTTGCCGACTTCGTGGAGGAGGGCCGCGATTTCGAGGAGGAGGGCGTCGTCCTTGGTGAGTTGGTGGAGGTCCTGCGTGCCTGCGAAGAGCTGGCCGGAAAGGTGGGCGACGTGGCGGGCGTGCTTCAAATCGACGTCATACCTTTCGGCGGTGACGGCGGCGGAGTGGAGCGTTTGTTCTTTGAGTTCTTCTTGAAGCGGGGCGGGGAGGGCGAGGTCGGTGAGGAGGCCTTGTTCGTAGTCGGAGCCGGAGACGCGCAGGGAGTCGAGGTTGAAGGACTCGGCGATGGCGGCATTGATGACAAGGGCGGGGAGGACGGAACCGGCTGTTTGGTAGTCGAGGCCGTATTTTTTGACCCGCTGTTGTTCGGTGACGGAGGCGATGTCGTGGGTGAGTTGCTTGAGGACGGAATAGCGGGATTTGGTGCGGTCGGGCTTGGAGAGGAAGTTGGAGAGCATCTGGATCTCGGTCCCGATCATGACGAGATCTTCGACCTGGTCCTTGGAGAAGTCGTAGTGGAGCTGGGCGATCATGCCGGAGATTTGCTCCCGGATGAGGCGGATGATGGGTTCGCCGAGGAGATCCGGGGAGTTGAGGCGTTCCCAGGTGCGGTGGGTGCCGAGGCGGTAGGAATGGTAGCGGACGATCTGTCCGTTTTTAAAAAGGAGGAGGCGGGTATTTCCGGGGCCGACGTGAGCCACGATGGTGTTGCGCTTCTTCATTGACGGGGTGTCGCGAAGGCGTCTGCGGGTTTTGAGAAAGACGAGGCTGGTCATTTCGCCATCGTCGAGGGGCTTGAAGCGCCAGCCGCTGGCGATTTGGAGCCGGTTGAGGAAGACTTCGGCATTGGAGGCTTCGGTGAGGGTGTTGGTGGTGACGGCGCGGAGGGTGGTGTCTTGGAGTCCGAGTTCGGCGAGGGCGTCCTGGAAGCCTTTGATCACGATGACGGCTTGCTCGATGGTGGTGGGTTGGACCGAGCCATGCCTAAAAATGTCGCGGCCGAGGGGGATGTTTTTTTCGAGAAAATCGATAATTTCCTCGGAACCATCGGGAGCGATGGTGATGACGATCATGGAGGCGTGGCTGGCTCCGATGTGAACTGCGGCGCTGTAGGTGGGAAGTGGGGTGTCGGTCATCTGTCAACGGCATTCACGATTAGCTTGCATGGGAGGGCAACGACTTAATTGTGACCTTTCTCTTGCCAGATTCAAGAGTGGTGGCGTTGATTAGGAATGCTCGGTTCAAAATTTCGTGATCGCTGTATCGTTCAGCCAGGAGAGAACGTCTCGTTGGCGGCGTTGCCGACGACCACCCTGGGGATTTTGGGGAAGCCGGAGGACGAAGCGACGCCTATTTTCCAGGAGCTTCGCAACGATCTGGCGGTGCTGCAGCGGGTCCTCTATGCCCAGGGGAAGAGGAAGTTGCTCATCGTGATGCAGGCGATGGATACCGGCGGGAAAGACGGATGCGTGCGGAAGGTCTTTTCGCGGGTTGATCCGCAGGGTGTCACGGTGACACCATTTAAGGCCCCTTCGCCCAATGAGTTGGCTCATGATTTCCTATGGCGGGTGCACCAGGTGGTGCCTGCGAAGGGGGAGATCGCGGTTTTTAACCGGAGTCATTATGAGGATATTATTGCGGTCCGCGTGAAGAATCTTGCGCCGCAGGAAGTGTGGGAGAAGCGGTATCAGCACATCATCGACTTCGAAAAAATGTTGGTGGATGAGGGGACGACGATTCTAAAATTTTTCCTGCATATTTCGAAGGACGAGCAGAAGCGGCGTCTGCAATCGCGATTGGACCGGCCCGAGAAGCATTGGAAATTTTTCCCGGATGATCTGGCGGATCGCGCCCGTTGGGATGATTTTGAAGGGGCCTACGAAGAGGTTTTTACGAAAACGAGTACGGAGCAGGCACCTTGGTTTGTGATTCCGGCTGATTACAAATGGTACCGGGATATGTGTGTTTCGCAGATCATTCATCATGCCATGGAAGGAATGGATCTCCAATATCCGCAGGTGACCTGGGATCCGAGCAAGATCGAGGTGAAGTAATCTGTGGCGTGGGCGGAAAGTGTGGTCATCCGGCCTCTTGTTGCCCTTGGCCTCCGTCTGATGTTTCGGAGTCGTTCCTTACCTTTCTTGGAGCAGTTCGACCATCGCCTTGCCCATCGCTTCTCCGACGTTCATGTAGGTTTCCGGGTTGCCGCCGTAGTGCCCGCTGGAACTTCCGCCCTTGGATAGGGGATGGGTGTAAACGAAGCCCACCTTGCCCTTGAGTTCGGGATCGCTGCTTTTGGAGACCGCCTCCATGGCATCGAGGATCGCCCCATCACCCCCCTTCGAGCCTTCTTTGGTCTGGCCGAGGGACGCGGTGACGAACCTGGCATCGGGAGCATCGAAATCCTTGCGCAGGGCCTTGATGAGCTGGATTAGGTTTTTCTCATACTGTTCGTAGTGCGCGGGGTTGCGCATGTCCTTGTCGCCCTGCCACCAAAAGAATCCGGCGACTTCGTATTCCTTGGCACCCGGGTAGTATTTGTCGAGATCGGCAAGCACCTTCTTGGCCGCAGCGATATCACCGTCGTACTGACACCCGGCATACCATTCGCCCTCAACGGGTTCACCGTTGCCCTTGGGGTCATTCGGGGTGCCCCGGTAGCCGGGCTGTGTTTTACCGCCGTGCTCATAGGGTTCGCTGCCGGGAGGCAGAAGGTCCCAGCCCAAGCTGCGGTTGCCGATGCAACTCTTGAGGATCATGACGGGGGCATCGGTCACGTGGCCCACATAATGGCCGATCCCGATTTCCGGGCCGATATTGCCTTGGATGGTCATCCAGTCATTGGTGTAATCCTTGGCAGGACTGTTACCGGAACACATCACCCGGACGTTGCGGACATCCTTGCGGACGGTCCACTCACCGGCATCGTCGACGAGGTAAGGGTATGTGCCTTCCTTGGCGACCGCCTGCAAAGCGCCGGGCTTTCCAAATCCCAGCATGTTCGATTGTCCCAGCAGGATGTAGACTTGGACGGGCTTACTCATATCTGCCTCTTCACCGTTTGGATCGGGCAGGACATCAGGAAGCTCTTTCACGCTCCCTGACGACTGCGGGGATCCCGTCGCCTTGGTGCCATTTTCCTTGAGGAAGGTGATGTCGGCTTCGGACAGTTTGTCTTGAGTGAAACTCAAACGGTTGCCGTTGGCCAGGGTCACGGTGACCATTCCTTTTTCGGCGTCATAGGATTCGAGTTCTCCGCCGAATGTTTTGGAGCCGTCGGCGCTGGTCCATGTCCTCGCGTGGGCTCCGGTGAGGAGCAGGCTGGTGACGGCGGCGAGAATGAACCTGGTTGGTCTGGTGTGAATGAGGTATTTTCTGTTCATGATATGAGCGATGGTTTGCGGCTTTCGTTCCTGACGTGTGGGATTTCGGATCAGGATCGCGACTAGTTACGGCGGGTGGAACATCTTTTTTACGGCGGGGCGATGATTATTGCCCGGAATTGTTGAACCCGACTTTCGCGAAGGTCGGGAAATAAAGTCCTATTCCTCCTCGATCCGGGAAAATACCTTTTCTTCGGTCTCAAGTCCGATTTCGCTCAGGTCAAAGGTCACGGTGAGGTGAGGTGAGGTGATCGGTGTCACCGGGGTTTTCGTCGATCCCGTCGTCGAGTCCGTCGCTCAATTCGGCACTCCAGTTGGTCATGTCGAGCGAGTAATTCGCGCGGTAGGATGCGGCGGCGGTCTTGCGCCAGGTCACGGTGGGGCTCCGAGGGCATACTTGATCGCGGTGATGGTGAAGGACGGGGAGGGGGCGTCCCCCGGAGCGGAGACCACGAAGTTGTCGGCGTCCCCCGTCGTTGACATTGAGCTGTGAAGGCTGAGGTAGGCTTTGGAGACCCCGTTGTTGCCGTTTCCCTTGATGGAGAGTTGGTTTAATCTTCGTGGCGAATGCAAATCTAAGAATCGACGGTCGACAACCCTTTAAGTAACTTGGCCTCGTGAACCCGCCTCGCAGAATCCGCCTCGTCATTTTCTTCCTGTCCTTGGCCTGGATCCCGCCGGCCTCCGCTGCCGTCACCGTCGAGGCGGTCTACTTCGCCCAAACCCACGTCCTGAAACCGGACAACTCAAACTTCGGCCTCGTCGGGAACCGGGATGCCCTGATCAAGGCGCATGTTGTCGATCCCGCCGCTTCTGCCGCGCCTTCCGTCACCGCGCTTCTCACCTTGGATGGCCAGACCCAGACCTTAACTCTCACCGGTCCAAGCACCCTGCCCGCCTCAATTTCCGACGGTCTCGGAGTGGTCCAGCATTCCTACGATGACAGTTTCACCGCGCTCATTCCCGCATCCTGGATCAAGCCGGGCCTCGACATCACGGTTTCGGCGGGAACGGCCAGCGCGACCTACGAAAATCTCAAAATCGGTGCCCCCACCAAAGTCATCATGACGATGTTTGACGTGCAGTATTTTGCGGACACCAATGGGGATTATCCCACCGGATGGCAGGAGGAACTGGAAGCGAAGTGGCCTGTCGCTGATCTCGAACTGAGACGCCTCCCGCATATTGTTTTCCCGGAACTCGTCATCCCCCCGCGCGGTGGGGTCCGCGCGGCACGGGTGAAATCACCCAATGAATACCTCCTTCAAACCGGGATCCCGTTTGATGGTGAACAAGCGGCCGCGCTCAGCTGGAACGGGGCCTTAAAGAGGGCTGCGGGAAGGCAGAGTCGCCTCAGCCTCTACTACATCAATATCTACAACGTCGGCGCGGGAGGTCAGGCCGGGGGATTCTCGGGAGTGGGTAACGGCACCTCGGCCGGCATCCTCCATCACGAACTCGGTCACGCCCTCTCCCTGCCCCATTGGGGGAATAGTTCCTCTTACCCCTACAAGGGCCCGATGCACGGGATCGACCCGCCTGCCACCAATGAGGTGCACGCCGGACCCGCTTGGGCTTTTGACCTTCCTTCGCAATCCTTCATCCCGCCCACCGTGCAAGCCAACAATGTCCGAGGCCACCCCGCAGGCACTTATAAAGTCGATCCCATGCAAGGCGGAGGCACCGGTTATCAGGAACCCGGATATCTCCTCAACCACTTCTCCGATTATTCCGTGAACCAAATGCGGAACTACCTCGAAGGTCGCGTCGTCATCTGGAACGACTCCCTCAACAGCTATGCCTCGTGGAATCAAGGCGCTGCCGACTACACCAGCACCGTCACCAACAACGGGGTGAACTATCCCCTCGTGCGGGACGTCGATGTGATCACCATTATGGCATCGGTCTCGGGTTCCAATCCTGATGTCACCATGGTTTACCCGCCCATTGGCCCATACCAAACGGGCCTGATCGAGCTTTTTGATCCTCGAGTCCCCGCTGACCGCGCCTTGGCCCAAGCAATCTTCGCGCCCACCAATGGCTGCGATGTCAGCGTGAGATTTATCCAGGGAGGGGTCGAAAAAATCTACATGCTCGCCGCCTCCTGGGAGCCAACGGCAGATCCATTCTCATCGGGGAGTTTGAAAACCGAAGCGATCAACCTCCCGGCTTCGCAGGGGGAAGTCACGAGGATCGAACTCCTGCTCACCCCGGACGCCGAGGACAACGGGTTCCCTGCCAATCCCGAAATTCTCTCCACTTGGGCACCCCTGACGCCCGACCCCGCATCCTTCGACCGGGTTCCGACCTCATTCGGCTCTTCGACGATGAGTATGTCCGCGACCCCGGGATCCATCAACACCGACGCCACCGACCCTATCGAATATCTCTTTACGGAAAGCTCGGGAAATTCCGGAGGCAGTTCCAGCGGTTGGCAAACCAGCCCCTCCTACACCGATACCGGCCTGCAATCATCAGCGACTTACACCTACACCGTCTCGATGCGGGCAGGCCCATTGACCGCCATCACCTCGGCTCCCCTGAGCGCCACCACCATCGGCCCGTCCTCCGCGGGGACCATCACGGTTGATGCTTCGCAGCAATTCAGCCTGCAATCGGGAAGCGACTTGAAGGCCGTTACCGGGCTCGGTTTGTTCGATGCCGGTGACGCCGACAAATTGGTGGTGGTGGTCTCCACCGAACACGGCTTCAACAACGGAAACGGCTTTGTCTTTGAGGTGCAATACAACGGCCAGGCGCTCACCGAAGCCATTCAGGAAGATGCGGCGGCGGGGCGGGGCACCGCCGCCATTTTCTACCTCGATAATCCGGGGCCGATCGGTTCGGGCAGCATCGAAGTGAACGCTGCCAACCCCAATGGCGGAATCGGCGCCGCCTACGCTCTCTCCGGGACCTCCCCCGGAGTGGGAGTCACCACCAGTGCCACCGGAGAAACGGTCAACTCGGTCAGCCTGACGACCGCAGGGGACAACTCCCTCGTGATCGCGGTGATCGAGAACTCAGGCAACTCCAACGCTGCGGGGACCCCCACCGCGAACGCCCCCCTCGTCCCCGTGAGCAGCGGCTTCTGGGGAAGCCAATGGGGTGGTCATGCCTCGGGATACCAGCAGGTCGCCACCCCAACCACGATCACCCCGACGTTCGCGACCAACACCGGGTCAGGTTACAGCATCAACCTCGCCGCCGCCGAGTTTCTGGCCGCACCCGCCCCCCCGGACTATCCCGTCTGGTCCGCGCTCTACCCCTCTGCCGACCTGGCCAACCCCAACGCCGATTTTGATCGCGACGGTCTCACCAACGAAGTCGAACGCCTCTTCGGGCTCGATCCCACCAGCGGCGGATCAGTCTCTCCGGTGACGATTCCTCTTAATGCCGCAGGGGTCTTTACCTATACCCGCCGGGATGGTGCCCTCACCGGAAAAACCTACACCATCTGGACCTCCACGACCCTGGCGGCAGATTCCTGGAGCGAGGATATCAACGCGATCCAAAGCCCGGGTTCTGCCAATGGCAGCGGCGTCGAATCAGTCAGCGTCACTTTGGATCTGGATCTTCTCACCGAACCACAGCTCTTCGTTCGCGTCAGCGCTCAATAAATTTCCCCGATCAAAGTAATCCCTGATCCTCACGTTCAGATCATTTCTCAAAAGTTCTTGCGGCGATGAGGGGTGGGTTATTAGCCTCAGGATTTTTGGGCGAACTGGCCCTTGAGGGCCTCGGGGATGGCGACTTCGGGGTGGTCCTTGCGGGCATCCTTGCGCCAGCCGAGGTGCTTGAGCGGATAGGACCGGCCGGTGAGAATGTGGTCGCGATGAAGGCGGAGGTAATTGCGGCCGCGTTCGTTGAGCCGTCTGTCGCCGCGTTTGATGAGGACCTCGCCGTAGTCGTGGTCGTTGAGCGGGCCAAAGGCGAGGTCGAGGAGGTGGCAGTAGAGTTCGAGATTGGCGGGGTGGGTTTTGAGGAGCTTTTCGTAGGCGAAGGCCGCTTCGTGGAGGCGTCCCTGCATTCCGAGAGCGATTCCCTGGCTGATCAGGGGCTGGATTTTGTTAAATTCCTCGGTGGGAAGAAAGGAGAGGATGTTGCCAAGTTTTTCGCCCAGCCAGCGGGCGATGGGGATACCGAAGATGATGCCGCCCAAGGCGAGGCCCGCGACGATGAAGACGGCGACGGGGGAGGTTTCGGAGGCGGCGAGGATCATCGGGGGAGAACAACTAGCATCTTAACGACGAGACGACAATTGAGAGATTGAGGCCGGGGATGAAGATGAGATGAGAAGAAACCAGGGCGTTGCCCTTCGCTACCTTGGTTTGGCCCCTTGGGCCGGGGGAGCTTAGGCGATCCCAAGAAGGTCCCGACGGCACCGTCGGGGTTTAATGGAGGGCGCGGGTGCCCATGAAGTTGGCGATGAGGGCCATGACGATAACGAGGCCGAGCATCCAGACGAGGTCGAGGAAGCCGATGGTGCCGCCGAGGACGGGGATGACCGCGATGAGGGCGGAGACGAGGCCGATGCCGAGGCCCCAGGCGACCATGCTGCGGACTTCTTTTTTGACGATGGTGTCGCGGACCGCTTTGGAAATCCCGAGCTTGTTGAGGGTTTCGAATTCGTCTTTTCGTTCGACGAGGTTGCGGGCGGTTACGACGCCGACGCCGACGCTCCCGAGGATGATGCCGAGTCCGCCGAGGACGTTGAAGATGGTGATGTAGGTGTTCTCAACTTCGTGGAAGGCGGCGAGGCGGTCCTGGGTGGCGGTGACTTTGCCTCCGAGGTCGGCGGTTGCTTTTTGGAGGTCGGCCTTGGCGGCGGGATCGGGCGAGAGGAAGAGTTGGTAGCCGCCGGTGGAGGGGAATTTCTCTAACAGTTTCGCTTCATCGATGACGAGGCTTCCCTGGAAGATGGAGTCCTTGATGACGCCGGCGATGGTGACGGGAAAGTCGTTGCCCCATTCGTCCTGATAAGTGAGTTCGGCGCCGACCTTCTTTTTGAGAACCCACATCATGGTGGTTTCATCGACGAAGGCGGGGATGCCCTCGCCTGAAAGTTTGGACCAATCTTCATCGGTTTTGAAGTGACCTGCCAACAGCTTGGGATCAACGGCGAGGAGGCGCGGTTGTTGGGAGGCGGTGAGGTTGAAGCAATCGAGATTGTCACCCGCGCCGATGCGGAAGGGGACGAGGGAAGCCATCTCGAACCATTTGAAATCGCCGGTGGCGTCGGCGGGGCGGTTGACGGGCGAGGTCGTTTCGACCCACCAGGCGTAACCGCCGGCTCCGCTCTTTTTTTCCTGCCAATCCTGCCCGCCGTTTTTGCGGAAGGAGGCGACCGAGAGGACGAGGAAGACCCCGGCGGCGAGGACGCCCACGACGGTGAGACTGCGGGAAGCGCGGCGGCTCAGGTTGACCCTGGCGAGGGCTTGCGGGGAGAGTTCATCGAGGGCGACGACCTTGCCGAGTCGGCGGCGGAAGAAGCCGAGTCCTACGAGAAGGACGCCGAAGCCGATGAGGAAGAAGGCACCTTGTGGGCCCACGGTGAAGGTCATTGCAATGCCCGCGAGGATTAAAAGAGCACCCACGATGATGAAGCCGAGGGCCCAGCGGCTTTTCTTGCCAACCTGTTCTTCGGCTCCGGAGTTGAGGCGGAAGCTGGCGGATTTTTTGGCTTCCTTGCGAGTGGTGAGCCAGACCGTGATGAGGCAGCCTTCGACGATCCAGAGGATGCCAAGGCCGAGGGTTTTCCAGCTGAAGTGGAAGTCGAAAGAGGCTCCGCCTTCGCCCCAGATCGAGCCGATGACTTTGAGGACGATGGTGCAGAAGCCGACCGCAAGAGCCGCTCCGATGAGGGCTCCGGCGAGGACCACGAAGAAGGCTTCGCCGATGCGCCAATTCATGATTTTTTTACCGGGGATGCCCACGGCGGTGAGGAGGGCTCCTTCTTCGGAGCGTTGCTCGACGTTGAACTTGAAGAGCATCGCGACGAGGGCGATGGCGGAGATGATGAGGAAGAAGCTCATGCTGAGAAAGAGCATCGCGAAGTCGACGGGGGACTTGGCGGCTTCTTTGGCGCTTTTTGAAAAATCGTTGAGGTGCATTCCGGCGAGGCCGGGTTCGAGAATTTCTCGTACTTCAGCGGAGACGGCTTCCTTTTCGCCGCCGGGCACGCGGATGCCGGTGACCTTGCCCCAGCGGTTGCCCCAGAGGGATTGGCCGGTTTCGAGAGAGACGAAGGCTTTGGGGGTGCCTTTGTGGGCTTCCCAGTATTCGTCGTCCTTGTCGCGGATGCGGGTGAGGTCGAGGGGGAGGCCGGGTTCCCAATCGCGGGCGCTTTTGACATCGGCCACGCCGGGGAAATCGGGCATCCATCTTTGATCGGCGGCGGGCCCGGTCATGGGAACGACCGCTTTGACAGTGAAGACGGCGCGTTTTTCGACGAGCTTGGAGCCGGACTCGACGGTGAAGTAATCCATCGTGAGTTCGTCGCCCGGTTGGGCCTTGAGGTCTTCGGCGAGCCAGTCGTTGATGACGACTTCTTCGGGTCCGGGTTGGACGGGGAGGAAGTCGGCGGATTGGCCGCTGACGGCGGTGGCCATGGAGTAGGGAGTCTCTGCGACTTCGGTGGCGAGGGTGTTGATGAGGTAGGTGAGGATGGGTTCGCCTTGGATTTTTTTGGCAATGCGGGGCTCGATGAAGATGCGTGAGGAGCGGACTTCGACTCCGTTGGGGACGTCGACGACGGACATCCCGTAGTCGGCGAGGGTGAGTTTGTTGGGGTCGAATTTGGTGTCCTTGTCGAGGAGGAGGACGTTGGCCTGGTTTTCGAGTTCGAGGAGTTCTTGGAGGCGGGCGAGGGAGACAAAGACCGAGGACGGGGCGACTTGGGTTTGGGTGAGGCTGAAGCGGGCGAATTGGTCGTCGGTGACGATGTGGGTCACGGTGCCGCGGAGGGAGGAGACGGATTCGGGTTCGCCGGAGAGCGGGGCGTCGCGGGAGAGAAGGCCGGGTTTTTGGAGTCGGACGACGGCGGTGTCGCCTTTTTTGAGATCGAGGGCGCGGGCGAGGTGTTCGCTGATTGCGATTTCGTCGTCTTTGAGCGGGATGGAGGTGGTCTCGGGGGCGAAGGTCCAGAAGTCATCGGAGATGCCCATGATTTGGACTTGTCCTTCGGCGCGGTCGCCGAGGTTGACCTGTCCTTTGAGGTAGAGGAGGGAGGTGCCGCCATTGCGGGTGGCGAGATCGGCCTGGAAGAAGCGTTCGCCGCTGGTGAAGATTTGGGCGGCTTTACCGGTGCGGAGGGCGGCGGATTTTGAGAGGGATTCCTGGACGGAATCGCCCGCCATGAGGGCCCCGAGGAGGACCATGGAGCCAACGGCGGCGCCGGCGAGGACGCCGTAGTAGGCGGTGCGGTAGTGGCGGATGCCTTTGATAATAAATCCGAAGCTCTTCATCTTGGGCGGACTGTAGGCGCAAAGAGGCGACGCGGCAACGTGGGAGCTTGAGGGAGAACGCTTTGCTGGAAGGGATCTCTATTTGGCGCCTCTTGATCTCCTTCGCCGCAAAAGGAGAGCCGGAAGAGCCTCAACTCCTACAAGGAAGGGGAAAGTGATACAAATAGGGATCAGGAGCTTCCAGGATTCAATAGGGTGCCCCTGGATTTTCTGCCACCAGGCAAGCACCCAGCGCAGATAGAATCCGCCCGTAGGGCATCGTGATCTCAATTGTCCGATGGTGAAGCTGACCGGACAGGTGAGGGGCGGAATCGTTTTCGATGAGGGGCGGTGGGTGATGCGTGGTCTGCCTGCGCACCTTCGGAGCTTTCTGAATCGATGGTGCTTGGGACCGCCAGCCCAGGCTGGCGGCTATATGCCTGCGTCCCTTCGGGACTGTGGGGCACTGTGCCTGCGTCGCTTTGGGACTGTGGGGCACTGTGCCTGCGTCCCTTCGGGACTGTGGGGCACCGTGCCTGCGTCGTTCTTTCAAAAATAAGTGAGCGGTGGCGGTGGTCTTCGGAGAGATCGTCGTTGAAGCCGCCGGCCATTGTTTTAAATCGTGGTTAGGAAAAAAGGTCGAGCTGCGGGGAATTGGCTTCCGGGAGGGCATTTTTGGCGCTCGGGGAGGACTTTTTCTCCTTGGTGGGTTTGGCGGAACTCATTTCGAGGTGGCTCAGGATTTCCTTGGCGCGATCGAGGATGTTTTTGGGGAGGCCGGCGAGGCGGGCGACCTGGATACCGTAGGATTTGTCGGCCTGACCGGGGAGGATCTTGCGGAGGAAGATGATGTCGTCATTCCATTCACGAACGGCGACGTTGAAATTGGCGACCGATTCCTTGGAGTCGGAAAGGGCGCAGAGTTCGTGATAGTGGGTGGCGAAAAGAGTGCGGCATCGTACTTCGTCGTGCAGGTGTTCGGCGACGGACCAGGCGATGGAGAGGCCGTCGAAAGTGGCGGTGCCGCGTCCGATTTCGTCGAGGATGACGAGGGACTTGTCGGTGGCGTTGTTGACGATGAGAGCGGTTTCGTTCATTTCGACCATGAAGGTCGACTGGCCTTTGGCGAGGTCATCGGAGGCCCCGACGCGGCAGAAGATGCGGTCGGTGAGACCGATGTGGGCGTGGTCGGCCGGGACGTAGGCCCCGATCTGGGCCATCAGGGTGATGAGGGCGATCTGGCGGATGTAGGTTGATTTACCCGCCATGTTGGGGCCGGTGAGAATTTGGAGGAGGGAATCGGCGGGGTCGATGAGGGTGTCGTTGGGGACGAATTTTTCTTCGACGAGGGTTTGTTCGAGGACGGGGTGTCGCCCGTTGACGATTTGGAGGTGTCGGGATTCGTCGAGGACGGGCCGGGTGTGTTGGTAGAGCTGGGCCGTTTCGGCGAAGGAGATCAGGACATCGAGAGTGGCAAGGGCGGAGGCGGTTGTTTGAAGGGGGACGAGGTGGTCGGTGACGCTACTGCGGAGGGTGACGAATTCTTCGTATTCGAGGGCCTTGGCGCGGTCGTCGGCACCGAGAACCTTGCCTTCGACTTCCTTGAGTGCCGGCGTGATGAAGCGCTCGGCATTGGACATGGTTTGCTTGCGCTGGTAGTCTTCGGGAGCTTTGTCGGCGTGGGTTTTGGTGAGTTCGATGAAGTAGCCGAAGACGTTGTTGAACTTGATTTTCAGGGAATCGATGCCGGTGCGTTGGCGTTCGGATTGCTGGAGTTCGGCGATCCATTGTTTGCCGCTGCGGGAGGCGGCGCGGAGTTCATCGAGTGGTTCGGAGTGGCCATCGCGGATGAGGCCGCCGTCGCGGAGTTGGGCGGGTGGTTCATCGACGAGGGCGGCGTTGAGGAGTTCGACGAGGCCGGGAAACTCTTGAATGTCGTTGAGGAGTTGGGCATGGAGACCGGAGATCTCAGCCACGGAAGAGAGGTCTTCGCGGAGGTCGGGGATTCTTTCGAGGGAAAGCTGGAGAGCCTTGAGATCCCGGGCGTTGCCGGAGCCCTGGGAGAGGCGACCGGTGGTGCGTTCGATGTCGCGAATATTTTTGAGGGACTCGCGGAGTTTGGTGAGAAGGTAAGGTTCGGCAAGGAGGGCCTCGACGAGATCGAGTCGGGCGGTGAGGGTTTCGAGATCGCGCACCGGGTGGAGGATCCAGTCGCGAAGCTTGCGTGCGCCCATGGGGGTGGAGGTGCGGTCGAGAACGCCGAGGAGGGTGTGTTGTCTGCCGGAGCGGGATTCGACGAGGTCGAGGTTGAGTTGGGAGGCCGAGTCGATGAGGACGTAGTCGGCCACGTGGCGGACCGAGATTGCGCGAAGGTGGTCGCACTTTCTCCGCAGTTGATAGGTTAGGTAGTGGAGGACGCCGCCGGCGGCGGAGAGGGCGGCGGACATCTCGCTGCAGCCGAAGCCATCGAGAGATTGGACCTTGAACTGATCCTTGAGGGTGTGGAGGGCCTGGTCGGAGAGGAAGGAGTAGCCGTCGTAGGGGAGGTTGTTTTTGAGACCGCCGAGTTCGGCAACCTGTTCGTCTGAGATCAGGAGTTCGGACGGAGAGAGGCGGGCGAGTTCGTCTTCGAGTTGCTGGCGGTCGGTGAACTCGGCGACTGTGAATTCGCCGGTGGTGTGGTCGGCGCAGGCGAGGCCGAACTTTTGTTTTTTGGCGGTGCCGCCGATGAAGACGCCGGCGAGGTAGTTGTGGCGGGTATCGTCGAGGAGGGTGAGGTCATCGACGGTTGAGGCGGAAATGATGCGGGCGATTTCGCGTTCGACGATTTTTCCGGGTTCGGGAGCGGTGGTTTGCTCGGCGATGGCGACGCGTTTGTTGGCGCGGATGAGCTTGGCGATGTATCCCTGCGCGGCGTGGTGGGGGACGCCGCACATCGGGATGTCGTTTCGCTTGGTGAGGGCGACATTGAGAATGCCGGCGGCGGCTTTGGCATCCTCGAAGAACATCTCGTAGAAGTCGCCGAGTCGGTAGAGGAGGAGGATGTCATCGGGCAGGGATCGCCGCATGGCCATGTATTGGGCCATCATCGGAGTGAGTTTTTTTTCGCCTGCCATCTTGAGAGGTATTTAAGAGGGCATTGTTGATTGGGGGAATGGCCAAATCAGGAAATTGAGTCTTGCGTGTCGGTCGATATTCGAGGAGAGAAGACAATGGAATTCCTTAAGTCTGTGATCGTTTGCGTTGCAACCACGCTGACTTCTTTTGGGTTTCAGCAAACTTATCTGAAGGCATCCAATACCTGGGGTTATGATCGCTTCGGGTCGGGGGTGGCAGTCGATGGCGACACTCTGGCGGTGGCGGCCTTCCGGGAGGATTCGGGGAGTGCCGGAGTGAATGGTTTACAGTTTAATAACGATATCGAAAATTCCGGGGCGGTTTACGTTTTCGTCCGGGATGGAGACTCGTGGGTGCAGCAAGCATACTTGAAGGCCTCGAACCCTGGTGAGGGTGATTACTTCGGATCTTCGCTTGCGGTGAGCGGGAATACGATTGTGGTGGGAGCAGCCCGGGAAAGCAGTGGTTCGGCCGGAGTGAACGGAGAGCAATCGAACGATGATTTGAGAAGATCGGGGGCGGCCTACGTGTTTGTTCGAGATGGAGAAACCTGGCGACAGGAGGCCTATTTGAAAGCCTCGCATCCCGGTGCGAGCGACAATTTTGGTGATGATGTTGATATTTCAGATGACTTGATTGTGGTTGGTGCCTCCGGCGAATCGAGTGGTGCGGCGGGCCCGCCAAACGAAGACAGGGTTCCCGGCGCTGGGGCGGCCTATCTTTTCAGGAGATCGGCTGGAGAATGGGCGCAGGAGGCCTTGCTGAAGGCTGACAATGCGGGCCAGGGTGATGCCTTTGGCTTGTCTGTTGCTGTTTCGGGAGAGGTGGTGTTGGTCGGGGCGTTAACGGAAGACGGGCCTTTGGATGCAGAGATTTCAGATTCCGGGGCTGCCTATGTGTTTGCAAGGCAGGATGGTGTTTGGTCTCAGCAGGCCTACCTGCGGGCCTCGAACCCCGGTGACGGTGACTACTTCGGGCAAGCCGTTGATCTTGATGGTGATCGTTTGGTGATTGGTGCTCCCTCGGAAGACAGCGGAGCGACCGGAGTCAATCCTCCGGGAGATGACAATTCGGCGCGCGGAGCGGGTGCGGCCTATCTCTTTGAATGGGATGGGACGAGTTGGTTGGAGACGAACTATGTCAAGGCGAGCAATTCCGGCGGGATTTCACATGGCGATGGCGATGGCGACAATTTTGGAGGAACCGTTGCGCTCAGTGGAGGACTTCTCATCGTGGGGGCGGAAGGCGAAGATAGTGCTGCGCTCGGGCTCGATGGAGATGGCTCGGACGACAGTGCGCTTGGATCCGGGGCGGCGTATCTCTATCGTCTTCAGGATTCGAGGTGTTTATTTGCCCGCTACATCAAGGCCAGCAATACGGAAGCAGATGATAAATTTGGCTTCAGGGTCGCGATTTCGAACGAAACGATTGTGATTGGCTCCCGTGATGAAGATAGTTCGGCGCGGGGAGTCAACCAGAGTCAAGGGAATGAGACCGGGGATTTTGAGAGCGGGGAAAACTCCGGGGCAGCTTATGTCTTCGACGCCGAACGATCCGACTTTCCTCCGGTTCTCTTGGCCGTGAATCCGGTCGATACGGATTTGGAGGTTTTGTTCGAGGGCTTGCCCGGGATCGACGATTGGCAAGTTTTCGGGAGCAATACTCTGCCGATTGCTACGAATCTGACACCCGTCAGCACGCTGGAGGAGCTGACACCCGGGAGGTATCGCTTCATCGTGAATGGGGACGTCTTTCAGCCCCGGTTCTTCGTCCAAGTCGGGCGCGGAGGGATCTTTCGCAGGATTTCGGCACCGTTGCATGGAGTCCCTTAAGCGAGTATTTCGCTGATGGGTGCTCCTGATTTTCCACCCATTTTGAAGGGGCGTTTGTTGGGAGAGTAGAGGACCTGGTCGTAAGGCAGTCCCATTGCGGCTGCGATCGTGGCATTGAAGTCCGCGACCGAAGTTTTTTCGCCCACGATGTTGGAAGCGGTGGCGTCTGTTTCGCCGTGGACGGTGCCTCCCTTGATGCCGGCTCCGGCGAGGACGAAGGAGAAGGCTTTGGGGAAGTGGTTACGTCCTCCGTCGTCGTCGATTTTCGGAGTGCGTCCGAACTCGGTTGCGATGACGACGAGGGTGGATTCAAGAAGACCCTTGATTTCGAGATCGTGCAAGAGGGCGGCATAAGCTTGGTCGAGGACCGGGAGCTTTTCGTCGGCCTGGGTAAAGGCATCGGAGTGCCAGTCGAAGCCGCCATATTGGACTTCCACGAAGCGGGTCCCGTGTTCAACGAGACGGCGGGCGAGCAGGACGCCTTTGGAGAATTTTTCGGTGCCGTAGAGAGCGTGGGCTTCCTTCGATTCCTTGGAAAGATCGAAGGCTTCGAGGTCCTTGGAAGTCATGAGGCTGACGGCCGAGTTGAACATCTCGTTGTAGGCGCGAACGCTGCGTTGTCCTTTTCCGAAGTGTCCGGTGAAATCTTCGTCGAGCTTCGCGCGGAGAGCGATTTGCCGGTTGAAGGCGGCTTCGGTGACGCCGCTGGCGCGGCGGGAATTTTGGAGGCCTTTTTCGGCATCTCCCACGGGGAGGGGTCCGAAGGAAGGTTCGAAGAATCCCGCACCGGGGTGGCTGTTGCCGGCGTGAACGGTGACGTAAGGAGGGAGGGTAGCGCCGTTGCGGGGAGGATCCAGTTGGTTCGCCCAGGATCCTAAAGAGGGGTGGGTAATGGAGGCTCGCTCGGTGTAGGAGGTGTGGACGTGATAGTTGCCTTGGGCATGAGCTCCCTGGGTGGAGTTCATCGAACGGACGATGGCCATCTTGTCGGCATGCTTCGCGGTTTTCGCGAGGTGCGGCCCGAGTTGGATACCGGCGACGTTGGTCGAAATGGCCTTGAGGGGCCCGCGATAGTCGGCGGAGGCTTCGGGCTTGGGATCGAAGGTGTCGATGTGGGTCATGCCACCGGCCATGTAGAGGTAGATGACGTTCTTGGCTTTGCCTTTGGCCTGGGCCAATGCTTCGGCAGCCTCGGCGGAGTGAAACCATGAGGCGGCGGAGCCACCGAGGGTGACTCCGAAAGCGGTGCGGGCGGTGTTGGCCAGAAAGCCACGGCGGGAGAGCTCGTCGAGCTGGTTGAATGGGTTCATTGGACGAAGAGGAATCGGTTTGAGGTAAGGATGGCCCGGGCGAAGGTCTCGGTGGATGCGAGGGTTTCGACTTCGGGGAGGAAAGCTGATTTTTCAGCAGTGGTCGGGTAGGCGGAGTAGAAGGTCAGGTAGAGGAAGTCCAAACGTTCTTCCGGCGTGAGGAGCAAGCGGAGGTTTCGGGCGATGGCGTTCTTCTGGGAGGTGAGAAGGCTGGTCTCCAGTCCGTTTAGAAGTCGCAGCGTCTGTGGGACGGTGGCCTGGGTGTGGGCCGATGACGGGCTTTCCCGATCGGAGCCTCCGAACTCTGCGACGAAGGTTCCCCCTCTCTGCGGGGCGGGAAGTTCGGATGAGCGGAGGCGGAATTCCGGTTGATCCGGACGCTCTCTGGGGACGCGGCGGGAGACGGCGGCCTGGGCTTTCCGGGCGAGTTCGCTATTATCTGCCAGGTAGTCGCCTTTGCCGTTTTGCTTCTTTTGCAAATCTTTGATTTCCAGGGCGAGTTTGCGAATGGCGGCGATGTCTCCGGACTCGCGGGCTTTTTGCATTTTGGCGCGGTATTCGGAGGCGGTTTTTTGGAGTTCGCGGCGGCGCATCTCGGAGTCGTCGGCAAGATCGTCGATTTTGCGAAGCTCCTTGACGTTTGCGGCCATGACGAAGTCGAAGGATTCGACGTATTCGTTCCATGACTTGTCGAGGGAGTAGTTCCGGGTTCCGTCCACGTTTCCGAAGCTCATGGTGACGAAGGAGTCGCGGAGTTCTTCAGCGCTCATGCGGCGGAGAACCGGGCCTTGGAAGTTGAAGGAGAATCCCTGGGCTGGCTCCTCGGCGGACACTTCTCGTTGGAAAAGCTGGGTCCGGTAGAGGATGCGGAGAAACTGCTCGACGTCATAGTTCGTCGCAGCCATCGCCTTTTCGATATAATTCACGAGTTCTGGATGGGCCGGGTCGGGAGAGCTTGACCAGTCATCGGGGTTGGCGACGAGGCCGTATCCGAAGACATACTCCCAGAGGCGGTTGGCGATGACCTTGGTAAAGTAGGGATTGTCCGGAGAGGTGGTCCACTTTGCGAAGAATTCGCGGCGCTTCTCCGGGGCGACCTCTCCGGCTTTCTGGCCGAAAAGAGTCTCGGGTTCGACGGTGTCGCCGGGCTTTCCGTCGTCGTAATGATAATCATCGGGAAGCTTGAGCACCTTGTTGGGAGTATCGACGAGGGCATTCCGGTTGTGATAGCGGAAGACGCTGGCGAGGTCCCTGGCTTCGTTCATCTTGCCTCTCATTTTCGCGGCCATCTGCTTCTTAAGTTCCCGTCCTTTTTTGGGGTCAAGAGGGCGGTCAGGTCGCATCCCTTTGCGGTCTCCGGGGGAGACTCCGACTGCTTCACGGATTTTGTCGCGGGCACCATCGAAGCGATAATCAGTTCCGCCGAGGAAGGAGGCGAGCTGGTAATATTCCATTTGAGTGGTGTCATCAAAGGGGTGGTCGTGGCACTGGGCGCAGCCGATTTGCTGGCCAAGAAAGACCTGGACGGTATTACTGACGTTATCGAGGAGCATGCCCCGGTCGCGAAGATAGTATCCGGCGGCCGGGTTTTCGGCAACGTGGCCTTCGGCCGCGAGCATGGCATGCACCATCTGGTCGTAGGGCATGTTGTTTTCAACGGCGTTGCGAAGCCAGACGTGCCACCCGAGACCGGCGGTTTCTGCGTTGGTCTTCACGCGGAGGAGGTCACTCCAGAAATTGAAAATCCGGGATTTGAGTCCGGGGGAGGCCACGAGGGTATCAATCAGCTCGCTGCGCTTTTCCTTTTCGCTGGAGTCGAGGAATGTGCGTGCTTCCCCTTCGGTCGGAAGCCGGCCGATGATGTTGAGATAGCTGCGACGGAGAAAGGTGGCGTCATCGACGATAGAATTCGGATTCAGTTTGAGTTCGGTGAGGCCTTCGATGAGGACTTCATCGAGTTCGCGGGCGGTATTTCGGACGATTTCGTCCGAGAGGGGCGCGGCGAAGAGCGCGGGGATGGTAGCGAGGAGGGCGAAGATGGCTTTCATGGCGTAGCGTGATTAGTAAAGGAGGGCGACGATCTCCTGATCGGAGAACAGGGAGGGGTTTTCGGCGGCTTCGGTCAGAACTTCACTGGCGAGGGCGTCTTCGAGTTCGGTCCACTGTGCTGGGGCAGTCGGTTGAATCGAAGTCGTTTGCTCGACCGGAGGGGGATCGGAAGGAAAGGAAATGATCAGGGCGATCACGGCGGCGGCAGTGCCGGTGGTGGCCAGGGAGACGGTCCAAATTCTCCGGGTGGTCAGGGATTTCCACCAGGGCCGGGAGGCCGGTTCAAGACGGGCACGGCGCAGGGTGTCTTGAAGAAAACGGGACGAGGGTTCACCGGGTGTGGCATCTGCGAGAAGGTCCCAGATCGCATCGCTTTCCAATTCGGAATCGAAGTCCGGGAGCTTGTTCTTGGGGTGGTTTGGCTTCATGGCTTTATCCTTGCGTCGGAGGAAACCTGCAAGGGTTCCGAAAGTTGCAAAAAAAATGCATGGGAGATAAATTCCCCCATTTCGGAGCATCCCGGTCGGGTTGCGGCTATTTCGCCCGTTGGTTTCCCCAGAGAAGGACGTGAAGGCGTGGAGAGAAGTGAAAGCCGTGGTCCCGGCAGATCCCGGCGAGCCAGAGAGATCGTTCTTGCAAGATTTCCGCGTCGCGCCCTTCGGGCATGAGGTAGATTCGCGGGGAGGGAATTTGGAAGGTTTTTTGGAGCTCCAATACTTCGGCGAGATCGGTGGCATTACAGATCACAAATTTAAAAAATGCGTTCTGACGGGAGCTGAAAAAAGAGAGGGCCTCGGGTTTGAGGCGAAGCTCTTCCTTGATGCCCGAGTTCGAAAGCTTGGGCGAGACGTTGAACTGGGTGGGGATCGTGGCGAATTGGCCGCCGGGAATTTGAGTTCCGTTGGTTTCGATTTCGAGGAAGGAGATCGAGGGGAGGAGGGGGATGAGTTGGCCCAGCTCAGTTTGTTGCAGTAAAGGTTCTCCTCCGGTCATGACGAGGCGGTTGCACCGGTAATGCGAAATGAGGGGCGCGACTTCGGCCGGGGTGAGTTCAATGATTTGCTCCGCCTTGGAGAATTTCACCCCGTCCTGGTGAGGCCAGGGCGTGCCTTCCCAGTTCCAAGTGTAGGGAGTGTCGCACCAATGGCAGTGCAGGTTGCACAACGACAGGCGGAGGAAAATGGCAGGAGCACCGAGTGAAGCTCCTTCGCCCTGCAGGGTGTGAAAGATCTCGGGAGATCCATCGGCAAGGCGGGAGACTTTCATTGATTAAAGAAGTGCGTAAGTCTTGAGGAGGCTGCGAAGAGTCTCCGTTTTTTCGTCAGTGAGATTGACGAGAGGGAGGCGGATCTCGGCGGTGCAATGTCCTTGAAGCGCAACAGCGGACTTGATGGGGACCGGGTTGGTATCGAGTCCCATGAGGCCGGCGAGGAGGGGGTAGTAGCGCTTTTGAAGCTCGAGAGCTTCGGCGAATTCGCCCTCGAGACAGCGATTGACAAGATTCACCATGACTCCGGGGATGAGATTGGAGGCCACGCTCACGAGGCCGACGGCCCCGCAGGACATGAAGGGGAGGGTAAGGGGGTCATCGCCCGAGAGGATTTGAAAGTCTTCCGGCACTGCTTGCACGAGTTGGTTGACGCGGTCCACCGAGCCGCCGGCTTCCTTATTGGCGATAATATTCGCGCAGTCGGTGGCGAGACGGGCCACGGTTTCGATCCCGATTTCGATGACGGAGCGTCCGGGGACGGAGTAAAGCATGATGGGCAGGCCGGTATTGGAAGCGATCGTCTTGTAGTGCTGATAGACTCCCTCTTGAGAGGGCTTGTTGTAGTAGGGGCAGACTTGCAGGGAAGCGTCGGCGCCCATTTGCTCGGCGGCCTGGGTCAGCTCGATGGCTTCGGCGGTTGAATTGGCACCCGTTCCGGCGACGACGAGGAGTCGCTTGTCCGCAAATTCCACGGCGGCGCGGATGACGTCGAGATGTTCGACGCTTCCCAGGGTCGGGGATTCGCCGGTCGTTCCAACGGGAACGATGCCCGTGATTCCGGCTTCAACCTGGCGGTCGATCAGGGCTTTGAATGCCTCGCGATCCAAGGAGCCATTGCGAAAAGGGGTGATGAGGGCGGTGAAAGTGCCAGCGAACATTGGGGGCTTCTACTGCCAAAAAGCAAGCTTGTATAGAGCGGGTGTTTGAAAAATGAGGGGGCGTGCTTCGGCAAGACGCAGGAGGATTTGAGATCCTTGGAAGGGTCGGTTTCGAGGTCCAGTTGGAAGCAGGCACTGGTATTGAGATCACCTCCGGCTTGAGCTTGTAGAAGAGGAGGTGGCAGATCATGGAGTCTCAGGACTTCCAGTTGAGCGCACCTTTTTTGAGAGCGTAGACATAGGCCACGGCGAGAAGTCCGGCGAAGCTAGCCATACTCCAGATGACCATGGCATCCTCTTTGACGAGATCGGCAAACTGAACAGCCCATGGAATCATGAAGACCACCTCGATGTCGAAGATGACGAAAAGCATGGCGACGAGGTAGAACTTCACGCTGAAACGTGGCGCGCCTTCGCCGATGGGGAGCATTCCGCACTCGTAGGGGGTTTCCTTGCTTTCGCTGTGGGATCCCCGTTTTCCGAGAAGGACGCTCAACCCGAGAGCGGCGGCGGCAAAGCCGATGGCGGCGAGGAGTTGAAGGAAGGCCGGTAGGTAATCTTGCAACATGATACGGGAGGGGAACGGATGTTTGGTGAGTTCGGGCCTTTCGGAAAAAAAATGCCCGCGTCGTTGTCGACGCGAGCAATTAAAGAATTCGTTGCTGGATTAACCAGCACCAATTTAGTGATTTTCAATCTCTAGGCATCTTGTTGCGCGAGATTGTCACTGTGCGCTTCCTGAATGCGCTCGAGTCCGCGGTATTCCTTGCCGTCTTTTTCAGCAAGGCCACGAGTTACCAGATTTTGCAGTTTTTCGTAGGCGCGAAGACGAAGCATCTCCTCGCCGCCACTGACTGCATTGCGCTGTTTCAAACGCTCATAGACGTCTTCGAAGAGTTCGTTGAAGCCGAAAAGCTTCTTATCAGAACTCAGAACATTCACCAGTTCATCGGTGACGTGATCAGGAAGTCGACGTGAGAAACGCGTCCGTTTAGTAGTTGCCATAACAAAGTGAACATAGCTTCATTTTGGCGCAAAAGCGACTGAAAAAAAGCTGATCCTTCTCAATTCGCTAAAATTTATCAACCAAAAAGGTCAAGAAAGCTAAATTAGTTAGCCTCTGTCCCTGATGGATTCGATGATCCTGGCTTGTCGTCCCGGAGGAAGCCTCCTAAGCTTTTTTAATGATCGCAAGAATCAAAGGAGAGGTTTGGGAGGCGTTGCCCGGCAGAATCGTTGTGGGGGCGGGAGGGGTGGGCTATCAGGTTCTTGTCCCTCTCTCGACCTATGACCAGCTAAATCCCATGGAAGGCCAGGCGATTGACCTCCGAACCTATCAACATGTCCGTGAGAATTCCCTCACTCTTTATGGTTTTGCCAAAGACGAAGAAAGGGATGTTTTTCTTTTGTTGATCGACCGGGTGAGCGGGATTGGCCCGGCGATTGCGATGGCGGTGCTGAGCGGGTTCGCGGTGGAGGCCTTTCAGCAGGCGGTCGTGAATGGCGATGCGGTGGGTCTTTCGTCGGTGAAGGGGATCGGGAGAAAAACGGCGGAACGAATTATTTTAGAGCTCAAGGACAAGGTGGGGCTGGTCCAGACCTGGGAGCAGTCCGGGGATCGCACGGATTCAGCCCGTGATGCGGAGATGGGCTTGATGGCGCTTGGCTTCAAACAGGCGGATGCCCGCAAGGCGGTGGACCGTGCCCTGAAAGCGCAGCCCGGTGCCGAGAGTGCTGAATTGATCAGGCTGGGGCTCAGGGGGAATTGATCAGAGCGCACGAAAAAGTCCCGCGAACAGGAATGCTCGCGGGACCTTGATCAATACGGGAAATCCCGTGATTATGGGTTTACAGTTTTTTACGGAGGGCGTCGTAATCCTTGCGGAGCTTCGCCAATTCCGTCTCGCGCTGCGAGATCTCGTCGAGGAGATCCGCAAGGTCACGAAGAATACCTGCATGGTTGGGGGCAACCTTAACGCCGGAGCTACTGCTCATTGCGGCACCACCCTGGCGGACCCAGTTGTGGATCGTAAGTTGAGTGATTCCGAACTCTTTGGATGCATTTGCGACTCCACCGCGACCGTGTTTCACGTTGTAGTCATTTACCCAATTGAGCACTTTAGCTTTTTCAGCTGCTGTATAGCGTTTTCCTTTCTTGCTGGCCATGCATGACCTTCATCGCGTTTTGTTAAGTCTTCAAGTGAAAAAACTATTTTTTACGAAAAATTCCCGACCTTGAGGATATCTAATATCGCGGCGAGTGTTTTGGCCTGGTGTATGCAATTCTCGACAACTTGGGGTCGGGCTGCATACCTTGTAAATCCAATAAAGTGGTCGACAGCCGGGGTGGTCTCCAAGTCGCTGACGCCATCACCGACCATGACGAGTCTTTCAGGGGTATAAGTATTTCTAATACGTTTGAGAATCTCTGGTTTACCCCCGTTCCTCGTGGTGGGGTAGCTTGAGTCAAATCCCGCGTAGGTCCCATCGGGATGAAAATGAAGGGGGACCGCTTCGATTTTTCCGATTCGTAATTCTTGAGCCAGTAATTCGATACAGGGAGCAAAACCGCCTGAAATAATGAGGCATTCCCAGCCCTCGCTTTGAAGTTTGGCAATGGTTTCCTTCGCGGTGGGTTCGATCTGCTCTAGATACATCAAACCGATACGACAGCATTGTTCCCTGGTGGGTTGAATGAGGTCGAGACGCCGTCCAAACACGTCTTCGATCGCGATTGTTCCATCCATCGCTTGGTTTGTCAGGTCTGCGACCCGGCGAAAGACGTCGTCTCCGGCAAGGCGGGCGAGTTCGTCGACGCCCTCGATGGCGGAAAGAGTGGAATCGCAGTCGAAGGCGATGATTTTTTTCATGGTTGGGTCAGGAAATATGGACGCGGGTGAAAAGGGGGCAGAGGTCGAAGAGTCTCAGCATGTCGTCGTTGCGGAGTCGGATGCAGCCGTGGGAGGCTTCGTGACCGATGAGGTCTTCGGCATGGGTCCCGTGAAAATAGATGTAGCGGGCGTAGCTGTTGGCGTTTTCGCCATCGAGTCCTTCGAGCCAGAGAATGCGGCTCAGGATGGCGTCGTCGCTTTTTTCGCCGCGCCAGACTTTTTTGGGAACGCGCCCTTTAAAGCGGGTGCAACGCGGTGCGCCTTCGCCGATGCGCTCGCGCACGATAAAATTCCCGGTGGGGGTGCGGTGAGAACCTTCTTCAAAGCCCGGCCCGTTCGCGGCGGTCGATATCGGTGCTTCCATCAGGACTGCTTCCTCTTTCTTGAGAAGGATCGCTTGATTGGAAAGCGAGACTTCGATGAGGAAGGGGGAGTGGGGCCAAGTCATGATATTGGGCCGCTGGCGGGGTTCGGAACGACTCCGAAATGAAGGAAGACACGACACTCGATCTCGGGACCGTGAGCCGGTGACGGGCACATTTCGTTCGACTTCACCTTGAGTAGTACCTGGGGGCATTTCATCCACGACACAAAGTGAAGTCAGCCTCACTGACAGTCCCGATCTCTTCGCGCACGATCTTAATGAGTTCCCTCGCCATTCCTTATCCCAGTTGAGGTTCGAGAGTCTTGCGGTCGTCGGCACCGGGTGCGGGTTGGCTGCGGTTGGGCTCCTGGGGTTTCATTCCCAACTTATCAATGAGGGCGAGGTCGCGTTCGACCGCCGGGTTTTTGGCGGTGAGGAGTTTGTCGCCGTAGAAGATGGAATTGGCGCCGGCGAAGAAGCAGAGGGCCTGCGCTTCGTCGGAAAAGTGGTTGCGACCGGCGGAGAGGCGCACTTTGGCCTTTGGAATTGCGATGCGGGCGAGAGCGATGATGCGGACGACGTCGAAGACATCGACGCCCTGTTGCGCGGCGAGCGGAGTGCCGGGCATGGGCATAAGGGAGTTGATGGGGACGGATTCGGGTTGAGGATTGAATTCCGAAACGACCTCGAGCATTTTCAAACGGTCTTTGGTGGTTTCGCCGAGTCCGAGGATGCCGCCGCAGCAAATGGACATGCCGGCATCCTGCGCATGGCGGATGGTGTTGAGGCGGTCCTGGAAAGTGTGGGTGGTGACAATGTTGGGGTAGTGCTCCGGAGAGGTGTCGATGTTGTGATTGTAGGCGGTGACGCCGGCGGCTTTCAATTTGACCGCTTCGTTTGGTCCGAGTTCTCCCAGGGTGACACAGACTTCCATCCCGAGTTCCGAAACGTCCTGGACGATCTCAAGAACTTGCTCGAACCGTTGCGTTCCCTCGCGGACTCCGCGCCAGGCGGCGCCCATGCAGAAGCGGGTGGAGCCATTCTCGCGGGCGGCTTTGGCGCGTTCCATGATCTGGCATTTTTCCATCAGGCGCTCGGGCACCACGTCGGTGTTGTAGCGGGCGGACTGGGCGCAGTAGGAACAATCCTCGGAGCACCCTCCGGTTTTAATGGAAAGGAGGGTGCACAGTTGGATTTCGGCGGCGGGCCAGTTTTCTTCATGCACCTTGCGTGAGCGCTGAAGGAGTGCGAAGAGCGGAAGGTGGTAGAGAGAGTCGAGTTCTTGGTAGGTCATCTGGCAAAAGGGGAATAAGGATTAACGGACCCACGCGCCCGAAACGGTGGGAAGTCGTCCGAAAGAAAGGGCGGCGTAGTCGGTCTTTCCCTTGGCTCCCACGAGTGGGAATCCAAATCTTTTTTTCCAGACCGCGCTCATGCTTTCGCCGGTATGGCATCCCCAGCTTTGGCAGGAGGCATTTTTGGCGAAGGCTCCGCGTCGGATTTTGCCGAGATCGTTTTCGTGGATCCAGGCCTGGCTGACGGCCATGACATCGCTGCCGTAGTCGAGCATGAAGCAGAAGCGGTTGGAGTGTCCAAAAAAGTCGAAGGTCGTGATATTGCTCTGGGCGTTGATGGCGGCAATGGCCTGGGGGCCGGAGCTGATCCAGACGAGTTTGGCTTTGCGCTTGGCTGCTTGTTCGGCGATCCAGGTGGTGTAGGGCTTTCCGTCTTCGCGGCCACGACTGACGTAGCCGTCTTTGTAAACGATCCAGGTGATGGAGATGTTGTTGCCGTAGGCCTTGCGGAGTTCGTCGATGCGCATGGTCGAGGCGTGGATAAAGTTGGCCCACCAGCGATCATGGCGGTCTCTCTCGACGCGGAGGTTTTCCCACTTTCGGCAAGCCGGTCCACCGCAGAGGATGACGTGTTCTTGGGCCAGCAGAGGAGCCGTGAAGGAAAGGAAAAAGAGAAGCAGCAGAGCTTTCATGCCGGGAGACTGTCCTTTTGAGAAGCAGGCATCAAGACTTGAGAGCGCCAACGAGGGTATTGAGTGCTTGCTTGAGGCGTGCGGTCTGGGTGCCGAAGTTCATGCGGAGGCAGCGCCCTTGTCCGAAGAAGGCTCCGTCCGACAGGAAGAGGCCGGCGGCCTCGGCGTTTTGGATCGGCTGATCGACGTCGAGATCCCGGCAATCGATCCAGGCCAGGTAGGTGGCCTCGATCTCGGGCACTTTGGCTCCGGGGAGGTTTTCGCGGAGGGTTTTGGTGAGAAGTTTTTTGTTGGTGCGGAGATAGGCCAGGAGGTCCTGACGCCAGGGTTCGCCGTGGCGATAGGCGGCTTCGGCCGCGTAGTAGGCGATGCAGTTGATCTCCGGGAGAGTGTGACCGCGGGCCCCTTCGAAGCGGCGGCGGATGCGGTCATTGGGAATGACGGCGAAGGCGTAGCCCAATCCCGCGATGTTGTAGGTCTTGCTGGGGGAAAGGAGGGTGATGGTGTGGTCACGCAGGGGTTCGGGGAGGTGCAGGGCGGAGAAGTGCGGGGTGCGGGCTTCGTTGAGAATGAGGTCGCAGTGGATTTCGTCGGAGAGAAGGATGAGGTCGTGTTTTTCGCAGAAGGAGGCGAGGCGTGTCACTTCTTCCTCCGTAAACACGCGCCCCATGGGATTTTGAGGGTTGCTCAGGATGAAGAGTTTGGTGCGAGGAGTCACCTGGGCTTCCATGGCATCCCAGTCCATGGTCCATTTTCCTTCAACTTCGACGTGGTCGGTGGTCAGGAGTTCCATGGAGGCATCATCATGAATGCCCAAAAAGGGCGGGTAGACCGGGGTGCAGGTCATCAGGCTGTCTCCGGGTTTTCCGAAGGCGCGGCCGGCTAGCGAAAGTGCGGGGACAAGGCCTCCGAGGTGGATGATTTGTGAGGCAGGAATGGTGACACCCATTCGGCGTTGGAGATACTCTTGTAAGGTCCCCATCAAAGATGCGTGAGGGACGGCGTAGCCGAAGACACCGTGATCGACGCGGTCGCTGATGGCCTCGATGATCTCGGGAGCCGAGGTGAAATCCATGTCGGCGACCCAGTAGGGATCGAGGTCAGCGCGGCGGTCCCACTTGAGGGAGCCGGTTGCCCGTCGAGCGACGGGCGTGTCGAAATTGGTCATGGGAAGAGAATGATCAGAATGGGCTTCGAGGCCAAGAGCCAAAAGCGTTGGGAGTTAGCAAAAACGGTTCACCATTTATCCTGCGGCGGGGAGGTTGGCGGCGTGCAAGGCTTCCTCGATCTTGGGATTGACCTCGTGTTTGAGAGCTTCTGCGGCCATGCGGAGAGCATTCTTGATGGCGAGGGCCGAGGAGCCGCCGTGGGCGATGATGACGACGCCGTTGACTCCGAGGAGCGGGCTGCCGCCGTAGGATTCGTAGTTGGTGCGATCCTTCACGGCCTGGAAAGCGCCCTTGCCCATGAGGGCGCCGGCGATGCGGAGAGGATTCCTTTTGAACTCTTCCCTCATCCATTTGGACATCGCCTTGGCGGTCGCTTCGCAGCTTTTGAGGACGATGTTGCCGGTGAATCCATCGCACAGGCAAACATCGAGTTTGGTCTGGAAAAGGTCGTGGCCTTCCACGTTTCCGCGAAAGGTGAAAGGGGCGTGTCCGCGGTCGATGAGGTGTTTCAGCAGGATCGTCGTCTCCTTGGTGAAGGTGGTGCCTTTTTCCTCTTCCTCGCCATTCGACATGATGCCGACGTGGGGATCCGTGATTTTGAGAACTTCGCGGGCGTAAACACTGCCCATGATGGCGTAGGTCACGAGGTGGGCCGGTTTGGCCTCCGGATTGGCTCCGGCGTCGAGGAGGTTGCAGACGCCAAACTCATTGGGCATGGGAGAGGCGATGCCGGCGCGGGCCACTCCTTTCAGAAGGCGGAGCTTCACGGTGGCGGCGGCGACGGCTGCTCCGGTGTTGCCGGCGGAGACGAGAGCCTGGGCTTTCCCTTGTTTGACGAGCTCGGCGGCGACGGCAATGGAGGAATTTTTTTTACGGCGCAAGGCTTTGGCACCCGACTCCGCCATGCCAACGACTTCGGTGGCGTTGACGAATTGGGCACGTGGGTCGGTGAGACCGCAGGCAAGGGCCGCTCTTTTAAGTTCTTCGACAGGGCCGGTGAGAATGATCGACTCGATTTCCGAATTGCTTGCGAGGAGGTCACGGGCTCCTTCGAGATTAACTCCCGGAGCATGATCCCCGCCCATGGCATCGAGTGCGATATTCATCACGTAGAAAAGCGCGGAGGGTTCCCCCGCGCTCATGGTCGTTGAAAATCTTCCTGCGAAGCGACCTAGACGAGATCGACTTCGACCACCTGACGCTCGCGGTAAGTTCCGCAAGAAGGGCAGGCGATGTGTCCGGGAACGCTGCTACCGCACTCAGGACAGGTCTTGAGCAAAGGCTTGCGCCAACGGTTCGCTCCACGGCGGAGCTTTTGTTTGTGCTTGGAAGTACGGCGTTTTGGTGTGGCCATGGGTCTGGTTTGTGAGAAGGTTAATCTTGGGAATCCAGCGCGTCCAGAGCAGCCCATGGATTGGGCTTTTCCCGCGCGGGGGCGTTGTCTACTCCATCATCGGGGGATTTGTCTACTGCTAAATACTTGGGATCGATCTCACATGCGCCTGGATTGTCCCCATCTTCGCAGCGGGGGTTGGTGGGAAGCTCCAAAAGGACCTCCTCACGGATGGCCTGGGAGGCGTCAATCACGGAGTCGCTTTCGATTTCAATACCGATGGCGGCTGCCGGCAGGTGGACCGTTTGCTGAAAGGGATGGAGGCTCCGCATGCAGGTGAGTTCGAAGGTGGCTTGGACTTCTCCGGTGAGAAGGAGTTCGGTGTCAAAGCGTTGCGCGAAGAGGGAGTATCTCAGCGGGCTGACGGAAATGATGTCGCTTTTCCCGAGTTCGAAAATTTCGGGCGGGATTACTCCCTGAAAGTGCTCTCCTTCATCGGGAAGATTGGCGAGGTCGATCTTCATGGGTGGAATTGTAGATTGTATTTAGCGCTTTGTATCGCGAAAATACCGCCGTGGAACGAATTCCTGCCGATGTTTTGTTGGGCGCCTACGTGCAGGGCGTCTTTCCGATGTCGGAGGAGGGCGAAATTTTTTGGTTTCAGCCGAAAATGCGGGGAATTATCCCGCTTGATGAGCGATTTCACATTCCGCATGGCCTGAAACGAGCGATGAGGAAGGATCCCTTTCAAATCCGCATCGATAGCGCCTTTCGGGAGGTTATGGCGGGTTGCGGAGATCGGAAGGAGACCTGGATCGACCCCGTGATTATCGAAAGCTACTGCGAACTCTTTGATCTCGGTTTTGCCCATTCGGTGGAATGTTGGGACGATGAGGGTTTGCAAGGCGGGCTTTACGGCGTGAGGATCGGGAAGGCCTTTTTTGGCGAGAGTATGTTCAGCCGCAAGACCGACGCGAGCAAGATTGCCTTGGTCAAGCTGGTGGAGTGGCTTCGCGAGGAGGAGGTGGAGTTGCTCGATACCCAGTGGATGACCGACCACCTGCGGACCTTTGGTGGTTATGAGATCCCGGCGGACAAGTATGCGGAGCTGTTGTCTAAAGCGGTGGAGGTTTAGGAACGACTGATCCGGTAGGACAAGCTCGACTTCACCTTGAGGAGCACCCAAGGGCATTTCCTCCACGACACAAAGAGAAATTTGCCTCACTGACGGTCACGATCTTTTCGCGCAATCTTTTAATCCATTCCCTCGCCATTCCCAAACTAATCCTTGGCATGGCGGATTGAATTACTATCATCGTCAGCTCGGGGGTGCCATCCTGAAACGCCCGGCGGATGGAGGTCGCTCGTTTGTTTTGCCTGTTTGTTCGTCGTGCCGTTCCCGTGTGCAATCATCCCGGCGCAATTCCCGCTCCTTTTGGCCCTTCCGATCTCCTCAACGACGCCACCCCAAACCAATTTCCGGTCAATAATTTGAAACAGAAACTTCGACGTGTTTTTCGCTGGCTCTGCCTGCTCGCGCTCGCGGGAGTCTTGGCTGCGGTCGCCCTTTGGCGCTTTTTGCTGCCGACACCCGTGACGAAGACCGAAATTTTCAAGGGTGTTCAGTATGTCAGCGCAAAGATCGAGAACATGGACGGCACCAGCGGGCGCATGATGGCATTCGAGATCGAACTCGACGCGCCAGGTGTCGAATTCTTCATCCGCCCCCTCGATCCTGCGGCAACCGGGGAGGGGGAACAATATGTCCTGCGGTGGGCCGACCTTGAAGTGTGGCGGCATGAGTTGGCGATCTTGGTCAACGGAGCCCTCTACCGTCCCGGGGATTGGTGGCGGAGTTATCCGGGGGCGCGGGTCAGCGCGGTCGAGAGCCTCGTCATCGACGGTAAACTTAGCCATCATCACAAGCACTCGTATCTCATCTGGTTCGATGAAACCCTGCTTCCGCACGTCGAGACCAATAAACCGCCGCCCGCAGATGCGGTCCGTCGGGCCAAGTGGGCCATCGGTGTCCAAAGGCTGCTGGTGAGAGATGGCCAGGCGATCTCCGCAGTCTCGGAAGACCGCGAGGAGGTCATGAAGAGGACCTTTATCGGCGTCGATCCGAAACAGCGAAAGCTCTGGCTTCTGGTGTTCGACGCGATCAACAGCTACCGGATGGCCGACATCGCCAGCGAGATGGGAGTCGTCTACGGCGGCCAACTCGATAGCGACAACGGGACGTGGGGTATTGTGGGTCCGGGAGCGAAGGACGTGCGTGCCATGACGGGGATCCGCGGGGGCCGGCCGATCGCTTCCTACCTGGGGATCCGTGCCTCTCCCATCGAAGAATGAGCGAACCGGATGCACGGGTTTCGGCAGTATTCGGTGGTATTGGGGCGAAAAGCCCGACCCTCCCCCGAGGCGATTGAGCCGAGAGCATTCCGGACCCTTCCCCTCCCGATTGAGACGGATTCTACGGACTGTCGGCGGATCGGGATTACCTGGTCGTAGTGAATTCTCCGAAAACCAACCCCTTCTAAATGCCGGCAAGGATCACCGAGCCGATCAATGGGCGTTCGACCCGGTGAGGCCCGTTCATTGAGTCGACCAACGGGCAGCTGGAAGCTTCTCCAGAGACACGCAAGGAGAGCCGCAAAAAGAGCAAAGAGGGTCCGGAAGGCCCAAAGTTTTAGAGAGAGTGGCGCAAGTAAGATGGACGCGGCGCCTGCTCATGGGGCTGCGGTAGGAGCTTGACAGGGCACGCCACCTTGTCCTGATCTCCTCAAATTCATCGCGCACTCTCTTAATGAATTCCCTCGCCATTCCCTACGAGAGGTAGGCGAGGGAAGCGGCGGTGGCTTCGATCTTGCTGGTGTTTTCGAGGAGTTCGGCGATGGGGTCGTACTTTCCAGAGAGGAGAGCATGGCGGGCCGAGTCGGCCATGGTAACGGGGATGGTGATCTCCCCGCCGCTGACGGTCATCGCCTGGAGGTCGATGAGCACTTCGATGAGGGAATCATTTTCGACAGCGGCCTTAAGTTCGTCGAGTTGCGCTTTTTTAGCGATCACGCATGGGAGGCCCAGGGTGGTGGAGTTGCCAAAGAAGATTTCGGCGAAGGATTCGGCGACGATGGCGCGGAAGCCATACTTGGCGAGCGATTGGGGAGCGTGTTCACGCGAGGATCCGCAACCGAAGTTGATGCCGGCCAGGAGGATGCTGGCGTTGGTGAAACGCTCGTCGTTGAGGGGGTGATCGGTCTTTTCTCCGGTTTCGGGGTTGAAGCGGACATCGTAAAAGGCGAACTCGCCCAGTCCGTCGAAAGTGACGCACTTCATGAAGCGGGCCGGAATGATCCGGTCGGTATCAATGTCGGCACCGGGAATGGGGATCGCGGTGCCGCTGACGCTGGTGATGGGTTCGATAGCCATTTCGTGAAAGCAGGTGAGGTGGAAGGGCTTACTCGCCGTCTTCTTTTTGTTCCTTTTCCGCTTTTTCCTTGAGAATTTTTCCGAGGGCTTCCTGGAAGGGGCCGACGTGCTTTTGGGAAAGAGCGGTGCTCATCTGCATGGCTTCGCCGGTGATGCGGGGAAGGGCACTGAGCGTCTTCTTGCCGAGCGGAGTCTGGTAGAACTCGATGAGCTCGTTGATTTCCTCTTCGGTGAAGTTGGCGTTGTAGAGTTCGATGGTTTTATTCAGGAGCTCGGGGTCGCTGGCCAGCCTGCCCATGTAGGCCATGAAGGCGTCCTTGACCTTGGCCATTTCGGCTTTGGTGAGGTTTTGGTTGGCGAGGCTTTTCTCGACCATTCCGAAGCCCGCTTCGCCACCGTCAACGATGGTTTTCTGGAATTCGGTGACCTTGAGGAGTCGCTCGGCGGGAGTTTCCTTTTTTTCTCCTTGGGCGGAGAGGGGAAGGAGCAGGAGGGAGAAGGTGATGGCAATTAGTTTTTTCATGGATGGAGTGGGTTTTGGGATTAGGCAACGGCAACGTCGCTGGAGACATTGAAGGTTTCGCGGGCATCGGCGATGCAGCCTTCGACGGCGGCAGCGGCGACCATGACCGGGGACATGAGAATAGTGCGGCCGGTGGGTGATCCTTGGCGACCTTTAAAGTTTCGGTTGGAGGAGGAAGCGCAGATTTGGTCGCCGATGAGCTTGTCAGGGTTCATCGCGAGACACATCGAGCACCCGGCGGCGCGCCATTCGAAGCCAGCTTCGGTGAAGATTTTGTCGATGCCTTCCTGTTCGCACTGGATGGCGGTGATTTGTGACCCGGGGACGGCGATGGCCTTCACCCCGGCGGCGACTTTGCGGCCTTTGAGGTATTTGGCCGCTTCGCGGAAGTCGGAGAGACGTCCGTTGGTGCAGGAACCCATGAAGGCGACATCGATGGGGATGCCCTTGATGGGAGTCCCGGCGGGGAGCTTCATGTAGAGCAGGGCTTCCTCAATGGTGGTCTTTTCAACCGCGTCGATGACGTCGGCGGGATCGGGAATGTTCTCGGAGATCGAGATGCCGTGGTCGGGTGAGATGCCCCAGGTGACGGTGGGCTCGATGTCTCCGGCGTTAATTTGAATGATGTCGTCGAAGGCCGCGTCCTCGTCGGAGGCAAAGGATTTCCAGCGCTCGACGGCTTCGTGCCATTCAGTGCCGGTGGGAGAGTAAGGACGGCCCTTGAGGAATGCGAAGGTCGTCTCGTCCGGGTTGACGTATCCACAGCGGGCACCGCCTTCGATGGCCATGTTGCAGACGGTCATGCGCTCTTCCATGGAGAAATTGTCGAAGGTATCGCCGGCGTATTCGTAGGCGTATCCGATACCGCCTTTGGCGCCTAGAAGGCGGATGATGTGGAGAGTGAGGTCCTTGGCGTAAACGCCGGGGCGAAGTTTGCCGTTCACTTCAATACGGCGAACCTTGAGCCGCTCCATGGCCATGGTCTGGGTGGCGAGGACGTCGCGCACCTGGGTCGTACCGATGCCAAAGGCGATGGCTCCGAAGGCGCCGTGGGTGGCGGTGTGTGAGTCGCCGCAGGCGATGGTGGATCCGGGCTGGGTGATGCCCTGCTCGGGGCCGACGACGTGAACGATCCCTTGTTTTCCGGATTTGAGGTCAAAGTAGGTCACGCCGAAGTCGTCGCAGTTCTTGCGAATGGCATCGATCATGTCAGCGGCGAGGGGATCGGCGGGCTGATCCTGGTTTTCGGTCGGAACGATGTGATCGATGGTGGCGAAGGTGCGTCGGGGGTATTTCACGGGAAGTCCGAGGTCACGAATCATGCCGAAGGCTTGCGGGCTGGTCACTTCGTGAATGAGGTGGGTTCCGATGAAAAGCTGGGTACGACCGTCGCTGAGAGTGCCCACGGTGTGAGCGTCCCAAACTTTTTGATAAAGTGTTTTTGCCATGGCATGATCCCGCAAAATTTCGCCGGGGCTGGGACAATGTACGGAACCGGCCTTGAAAGCAAGGATTGTGGGACTCCAAAAGTTGTCGAAACACCGGATCAAACAAAATTGTTTCATGGAAACGCTTCTCCTGATAGCTCTACCACCGTTAGGGTCTTATCGAGTCTTGAACACTTTCTTTTAAATGATTAAATTTCTCCGTTTTGCTGCTGCGCCTGTCATGGCGATGTCCTGTCTGATTCCGGCCAAGGCTCCTGCGGCTGATTTCGAATTGGTGGGCCTGGAGATGACGCGGCTTTTGCAGAATGGCCACTACGCCCGGCTGCCCTTCGATGAGAAAATGAGCGAGCGGTTTCTCACCCTCTATCTCGATACGATTGACAGCGAGCGGTGTTATTTTCTGGAGGCGGAGATTGCCGACTTTCGCAAGAGTTACGACCGGGTCCTCCATGACATGATCACGGCCAAGGAGGCCATGCCGGTGGCCACCGGGATCTTTGAAATTTATCATGGCCGGGTGGCCGAGCGGGTTAAGTTTGTGAAGGAACAGCTCGCAGCGGATGACTTCAAATTTGAAAGTAACCGTGCCACGAGCCGGGATCGTGAGAAGGCCTCCTGGCCTGCTGATTCTGAAGCGCTTGAGCAACTTTGGCGGGATCAGTTGGAAGATCTTTTGCTTACTGAGATTGTTCGGCGGGAGCGTCTGACGGTGCGTGCCGAGGAACTCGGCAAGCCAGTTCCGTTTCAGGGTGATCCTTCTCCCGGGGACGCGGTGAAGCTGCGCTTCGAGCGGCTCCTGAAGACGATCGAGGGCGCCGATGATGAAGATGTCGCCAATTACTTCTTCAGCTCGGTGGCCCGGGCCCACGATCCCCATAGCGAATACCTCAGTGCGAACGAGCTCGAGCAGTTCAAGATTGATGTCAGCAACGAACTCGTCGGGATTGGTGCCCGGCTCTCGATGAACGATGCCGGTGAGACGGAAATCCGGGGCATCGTCAATGGTGGTCCCGCTGATACCCAAGGTGATTTAAAACTGGGTGACCGTATTATTGCGGTGTCCCCCGACAACGACGGGCGATGGATCGACATCATGTTCAAGCCTATCAGCCGGGTCATTGAGCACATCCTGGGGGAGGAGGGTTCCGAAGTGGGACTGAGGGTCAAGCGATCCCTTGAGGGGGAGGTGAAGACTCTTGATCTGACCATTGAGCGAGGCATCGTCACGATGAAAGACGATCTCACCACGGCTCAGATTTTTGAATATGGTGAAGGCGATGCAAGAGTGAAATTGGGGGTCATTTACATTCCTTCGTTTTACTTCGATTTCGACAATACCGGGAACCGGGTTTCCGTCGATGTTCTCAAGATATTAGAGAGATTAAAGGAAGAAGAAATCGACGGTCTTGCCCTTGATCTCCGTGATAACGGAGGGGGGTCTCTTCCGGAAGTGCAGCGCCTGACCGGATTTTTTGTGGGTCGTGGGCCGGTGGTGCAGGTGAAGTCCATCAATGGTAAAATCGAGCCGCTGAATTCGCTCAACCGCCAGGCGGTCTACGGTGGCCCGATGGTTCTGCTGACCAATAAGGGAAGCGCCTCGGCGACTGAGATTCTCGCCGGAGCCCTTCAGGATTACAACCGGGCGGTGGTTGTAGGTTCCTCTTCGACTTATGGAAAGGGAACCGTTCAGAAGACGATGGATATCGGGAATTTCATGCCGATTCTTGCGGATCGTGATCGCGCCGGTTGGTTGAAGCTGACCTTCCAAAAATATTACCGCGTATCCGGAAGTTCGGTGCAGATCAAAGGCGTGATGCCGGATCTTGTGTTGCCTGATTTAAGCGACGCCTTCGAAAGCGGTGAGAAGTTTCAAGACTATGCGTTGCCGCACGATGTGATTCGTGAATCGCCGGGCTTCGAGCCGCTTGATCGCAGTAACCTCTTCGTCCCTCTTTTACAGGCGGGCAGTCAGAAGAGGATCTCGGGTGATCAGGATTTTTCCTATCTCCTCGATGACATCATGCGGGCTGAAAGCGAGCTCGAAAAGAACAGCGTGTCTCTTAATCGTGAGGAACGATTGAAGGAGCTTTTGGAGAATGAAGAGAGGCGCAAAGTCCGCATGAAAGAGCGGGAAGAGCGCTTCGCGAGGATGGAGGAAGAGGACACGAAAGTTTTTAAAATCTACAAGCTGACTCTGGATCATATTGATGATGAAATCCTGCCCCGGGTGGATCCTTCCAAAAAGGAAGAGGAGTATGTCCGCAGTGCCGTTGATGAGCTGGAGGATCTTGAACAAACGCTGAAGTGGCCCAGTGGAGTCGACTCGGTGAAGCGGGAGGGCTTGCAGGTCCTTCACGATTTGGTGGACCTAACGCAAAGCCGAAGGGTCGCGCTGGCCATTCCCAAGGACTAACTCTGTTCATTGGGATCAGGGCTTTCCCGGGCCCGAGGGCATGCGATCCTGGAATCTTCGTGGTTCGGCAACTCCCGGAGCCATAAGTTTGAATCCTGGATGAGGGCGGCGAGTTTGTTGGGATCGTAGCGGAGTTCGACGAGCTTGCCCGCCAGCCATTCGAGGAGGTCGGGGTGGTTTGGGAGTGTGCTTCCGTGGCCCAGATCATCAGTCAGGGGAGTTCCGAAATGAGCGCGCCAGACCTCGTTCGCCAGCGAGCGGGCGAGGAGATTGCGGTTGAGGGTGCGTGCGAATTCGAGTCGATTTTCGGAAGTAAACATTGAGGGGGCAGCTCTCCCGGAGTTCGGGGTCATGACAGGCCGGTGGCCCAGGACGGGGTATTCGGGGAGGGTGCTCTCCAAGGTCAGGAGTTGCTGTTTGAGTTCAGCGATTTCGACCGCCCTTGATGGGTCCTGCCGCTGGGTCTGTTGCGTGAAGAATTCGCTGAGGTTGTCTTTTTTGGCGAAGGCCTCCGCGAGGCTTCTGCCATCAAAGAGCTGGGCTGCTTCGATCGCGGTGAGCGCCTTCCCGAAAAGTTGGAGTTCGTCCATCGTCACGCCGGCCCCTTGGAAGGTCAGGGGCTGTTGGCTGGTAAGGACCGGCTTGATAAGTTTTCCGGTCGAGAAGTTCTGCTCGACCGGTCGTCCATTGAAATAGATGCGCAGGCCTCCGGGACGTCGGCTTCCGTCGCTGGAAACGACGAGGTGCCCCCAGCGATAGGGAGCGAGGAGCGGGATGGTGGAGGTCGCGGAGATGGCGTTTTCAGGCCAGGCGCGGGACCAGCGGAGCTGCACTTTGCTGTTGATGACCCGAAGTTCGAAGCCGCGGTCCGGGGTTCCGATTCTTGCGAGAGAGGTTTCGGCCAGAGCTTCGGGGGCGAGTTTGATCCATAGGGACATGGAGAACGGGCTTGTCTCGTTTATAATCCCGTGTCCGTGGAGTGAGAGGGCGTTCTTTTCGTTGAAGAGGAGTCCCTGGCCATGGACACCATTTGCGGCAATGAGGTCGGCACCGCCTTCGGTGACCGGGCTGTTGGGGGCAAGGTTGGTGAGGTGACGATCTTCGAAGTCGTAGGATGAGATCAGGCCGTTGATCTTGGGAAGATTCCCTTCGTTGGATAGCCACTCTTGGTATCCTTCGAGGTCCAAGGCGGGTGGGGTTAAGAGAGTGCTTAGCCTGGCTTGCAGTTCCGCGTGCTGAACCCGGGTCGGCCCGTCCCTCGGGAGATAAAGCGGGGGGCGAAGTCCGGTGGGGAGAAGTTGGTCGTCGTAGGGCGTGGTGAAGAGATCGACCAAGCGCAGGTAATCATCGGGCGAGACCGGTTCGTGCGGGTGATCATGGCATTCGGCGCATTCGATTCTCAGCCCCAGGAATTCGTGGGCTGCCTTTTCGGCGCGGCTTTTCGGGGTGTCTTGCCCTTGGCGAAAATACTGGGTTGCGATGGCGCTGTCGGGATTCGAAAGGAGGTCTCCGGCGAGGGCTTCATCGACCGTTCCGGTGAAAAATGACGGAGGAGCCTTGCGGGGTTCGGAAAGAGCGTTGCCCCCGATTCCGGGGAAGTCATCGAGTGAGGCGACCGGTACCTTTTTGATCGGGGTGGAGGCCCAGTGTTGATCAATTTTTGAACCCGCTTTTACCCAGTCGAGTAAAAGGGTGGGCACTTCTTGGCCAGGGTGGGGATGCCGGAGATCCCAGCGGGTGGGGTTGTGAAGGGGAAGGTCCGCGTGACAATGGAGGCAATTGCTGATCAGGAGAGGGCGGACTTCCCGTGAATATGAAATTTCGGGCGCCTCTGGAAAGTCCTCGGGTTCCTCTTTTTTGCAAGCCTGAAGCGTCAGCAGGGGAAGGATTAGAAGGAGCCGGAACACGGGAGTGAGCTAAGAGAATTCGCTCCTCTCCGTCAATGGTCCCGGGGTGGGATTATTCCTTGAGCATTCGGGCGCCCCGGAAAGTCCCGCAGATTCATTCCCGGACTTCTCTTCGCGCAAACAAGCCATTAATCCCCCGGCCGTTCCTTGGCCGCAGGTAAACCCAGGAGGCCGGTGGTTTGTGGGGTAGGGGTAGGGGTAAAACCTCTCGCCTCCCTGATTCTCCTCTTTATGGTTCCGGGTAACTCCTTCTGATTTTTGGACATGGTCCCCCGTTTTTGGGACGTGGTTGAGGGAGGTGAACTCTGAACGTCGAACATCGACCTTTGAATGGGCTTGGTTGAGGGGTGCCAAAAGCTGGAGCTTTTGGCTACTGGGCTTGGTTGGGGGTGCCCCCGGTAGGCCTGGAGTTTTGGCTACTCCGGGATTTCGTTGAGGGTGTAATAGACGTCGGGGTGCCAGAGGGTGTCGCCTTTGGCGGATTTGAGGCCTGCGAGATTGAAGTGGTGGACGTGTCCCCGAACGCGGCCGGAGACCTTGAGGTGGACGGATTTTTTGTCGGGCGCGACGGTGATGGCGTCGATGACCGGAGTGGCTTTATCGACTTCAGGGCTGCCGTAGTTTTTCTGGTAGATATAGGTCCAGGCTTCCGCTTGGTAGGATGCGGGGTCCTTGGCGGTGGCCTCATCGACGGGTTCGGTAAAGGTGATGGTGAAGCCATCGGGCTTGGCGTGCATTTCGTGCATTTCGAAGGGTGTCTTACCGGTCCAGCGGACGCGTTCGAAGGTGAAGTTCTTGCCGCCACGGGCGGCCCACCCCCGGTTGGAGCCTCCGACGAAGAGGGTGGCGTCCTCACCCATGCGGGCGGGGATGATGCCGCAGCGGAAGTCTTCGAGGAATTTCCAGACGGCTCCTTGGTAGCCGCCTTTGACTTTCTCGAGGTAGACGCGCTGGACTTCGGAGTGGGTTTGTTCGCCGACGAGGACCTGGTCTTGGAAGGGGCCGAATTTGCCGCCGGTGGGATCATAGATCACGGCGGTGGGAGATTGGCCGACCTTGCCGTGGGGAAGGATGACGGCGGGCGGAATGATGCGGGGGTCCTTGTCGTGCTCGGTGACCATGCGGGAGCCGCTGGTGGGGTCCGGCGGTTCTTCGAGGCCGGTGAGCTTGGCGTAGACGTTGCCGGCGGGGTTGCCCATGAAGCCGCCGGGCTTGAGCCACTTGAGGGAGGAGGATCCGTTCCAGAGGCCCTGGTTGTCGGTATAGAAGCAATCGCCGGGTTCGTTGAAGCCGATGCCGCCCGGGGAGCGGACGCCGGGGCAGGTGGGGATGACTTCGCCGTCGAGGCCATAGCGGTAGCACCAGCCCCGCCATGGGGACTTGGCGCTGGCATCGCCGGAGCCGGTGAGGCAGTGGACGACCCAGACGTATCCTTCCTGGTCGGGATCGGAGCCGAAGTTGTATTCGTGGTAGTCGCCATCGATGCCCCAGTTTTGGGTCACGGTTTCGAAGCGGTCGGCGCGGCCGTCGCCATCGGTATCGGTGAGCTTGGTGATCTCGGGGCGGGAGGTAGTGTAAAGGGAGCCGTCCCGGTAGAACATGCCGAGGGGCTCGTGAAGGCCGCGGGCGAAGAGGGTCCATTTGACCTTGGAGAGGTCTTCTTCGTAGGCACCCTCGCAGACCCAGACGTCGCCGCGCCGCGAGGTGACGGCGACTTTTTTGTCGGGCATGATGGCGATGGAGCCGAGCTCGAGGACTTCGCCCCCGGGGGTGGGGATTTCCTCGCGGAGGTAGAATTCGGCCTGGCGTTCGTCCGCAATGGCAGTGGCAAGGAGGAGTCCGGAAAGTAGAAAGGTTTTCATGGTCGTTTGAAAAATGTGAGGGGGAATTAGTTCCAGGAGTAGGTGAGGGTGATTTCGTGTTTTCCGGGGGTGAGCGGAATGGGAACGATGAGTTCGTTATCCCGGGTAAAGGGCGGGTTTTCCGAGGCCGTGATCTTGACGTTGAGGAGGGAGTTGAACGAAAAGCTGCGCTCGCCTAAGGCGGTGACGGAACTCCCGCTGAGCGCGCGGAAATAGAGTTGCTCTCCTGAGGATCCGGGTGAGGGGACGTCCACCATAATGGTCCGGGTAAAGCCGGTGCCGTCGGCAGCCGGAGTCGGCTTGTCGGTGATGTTGAGAGGTCCGAAGTGGTAACGGAAGGTCGGCTGCTGCTGTTTGTCGAGGTCGTAGCCCTTGAAGGTGGGCTTCAGTTTTTCGTCGGCTGCGGAGGGCCAGGCCGTCGTTTGGCTTTCGAGCATGGCGAAGGCGAGGCCGCGGTTGACGGTGACGAGCTTGTCTCCGGCGGGAGGCTGGTTGCCCTGGCCGCGGTTGGTCCAATGGCGTCCGGCATCGATGAAATCGCCGGTCCAGAGCATGTCGACGCTCATGGAGTCTCCGCTGAAGGCGAGATTGAGGCCCCCGGAGTAACCGACGCCAATGCCGCGCGGGTCGGTGCCTGCGATAAAGTTCCGGTAGACCATGGCTTCGCCGACCGGGGCCGCGAGCATGATTTCGGGGTTGCCGCCGCCCTTTTTGGTGGGGGCGGTGTCGGAGAGGGACTGGAGTTTCAGGCCGGGGCCTTCCCAGGAGAGGGCCACCAATTCCTCGCCGGAGAACTCGTAGTATTCGATTTTAATCTCGGCGCGGCCTTTTTTGAGGTTGAGGGATTTTTTGCTGGGGTTTCCGGCGGGGCCAACCTGGTTGCGGGTGATGAGTTCCTTGCCGTTGATGGTGACCGCGCCGCCATCGTCAGTATCGTAGTAGAAAGTGTATTTACCGTCTTTGGGGACATCGAGCCAGCCTTCCCAGGTGAGCCCGTAGTTGTCGCGATCATGGCCTTTGAGCGCTGCCTGTTCGAGCGAAATCAGTCCGTCTTTTTCTTCCTCGGCATTGACGCGCTTGGACTTCCTGAGGTCTTCGAGGGTTTTGAAGGCACCGTGGTGGGTGTAGGAAAGGAGGTCTTTGAGGGGTCCCACTCTCTCGATGGGGTATTTTTTGAGGAGCTGGGGGGCTTTCCACATGCCTTCCTTTTTGGCGGTGGCCTTGCGCATGGCGACGATCTCCGCGACGGAGACGGGAGAGTATTTGTGACCCCAGCTTGAGCGGACGTAGCTGATAATCTCCGCGATTTGTTGGTCGGTCAGCGAGTCCTTGTGAGGAGGCATGGCCAAATTGTAAGCCTTTCCGCTGACTTCCAGCGGTCCTTCCAAGCCATGGAGCACGATTTCAATCAGGCGCTCTGACTTCTCATCGATCCATTCACTACCGGCGAGGGGTGGGAACTGGCCATCGTTCATCCCTTTGCCATCAGGGGCGTGACAGGCTCCGCAATACAGTTCGTAGGGCGCTTTGCCGGGGTGGGCAGCTGATAGCAGGGAGGTGGCCAGGGCACAGGCGGCTAAAAAGTGTTTCATGTTTAGGGGGATTGATACGGGCAGGAATCATTCGTCTCGCAAGAAAATGCTTTTTTCAAGCGGGCACCAATTGGTGCGGGAAGAGGTCATTTCCCGCCTTAATTTGAGGCTGGCGAAATGAGGGTGAGTAGGTTAACGTATTTCCAGCGCGGGGCACAAAACACCAGCCCCTCGACATCAAACAAACCAATTATGAATCTTCGAATTCCCTTCCATCGAGTGAATTGGGTGAATACCTCGTTCCTTTTTGCGATCACGACCCTTGGCGTGGTTGCCGCGCCTATTTTCCTCATCAAGTATGACATGAACTGGATCATGTGGAGCTTGTTCACCTTCTACATGATCGCGACCGGCCTGAGCATCACCCTTGGTTACCATCGTCTTTTCTCCCACCTTTCGTTCAAGGCCAAGTGGCCGGTCCGGGTCTTCACCTTGATTTTTGGGGCCTGCGCCTTTGAGAACTCGGTCCTTCACTGGGCGTCGGATCACCGCCGTCACCACAAGCACACGGACCACGATGAAGATCCCTATGACATTACCAAGGGATTTTTCTGGGCTCACATTGGCTGGATTCTTTTCAAGCTGAATGCCGAGCAACCCATGGACAACGTCAAGGACCTCCGTCGTGATGCTCTCGTTCGCTTCCAGGACCGTTTCTATGTTGCCATTGCCTTTATCGCAGGGCTGATCCTCCCGGCGGTGGCGGGATATTTCGTCATGGGCGGAATGGTGGGGGCTCTTGCCGGTTTCCTTGTTGTGGGAGCGATGCGCGTGGTGCTCGTCCAGCAATCGACGTTCTTCATCAACTCTCTTTGTCACTGTATTGGCAACCAGCCCTACTCGACCCGCTGCAGTGCCCGTGACAGCTGGATCATGGCCCTCGTGACCTACGGTGAAGGTTATCACAACTATCACCACGAGTTTCAGCACGATTACCGCAACGGGGTGAAGCCTTGGAACTTCGATCCTACCAAGTGGTCCATCATGGCTCTCCACAAGGTGGGTCTTGTGAGCGATCTCCGCCGGGTTCCTACCAGCAAGATCGTCGCTGCCGAGATGAAAGAAGCCCAGCGCAAGGCCGAGGCCAAGCTGGCTGAGCTTAGGGCGCAGGAGGGCTCGATGTGTGAGCATGCGCTCGCCAAGGTGAATGCGCTTCTTGACCAGTTGAAAGCGAACTTGAATGAGTTCGAAAGCTCTCTCTCCGATCAGCTTGAGGCTTCCCGTGCCACCTTGAAGCGCTGGCGTCGTGAGACCCGCGCATTGGTGAATGGCCTGGGCGAACTGCGTCTGAAGACGGCCTAACATCCTCTCATTCATCGAATGCTCGAAGAACGCGACCTTGGTCCCCAGCCCGTTGAAGATCTTCTGCAGGCTTGGGGGTTCAGCCATCATGACTTGGTTGAAGCTTCCCCGGAGCAATTGACCCACAAGCAGGTCCAGCGGGCCTGCATGGGTCGCCGATTGACGCTCAAGATGAAGCAGAAAATGGCGCGGACCTTGAACTTCGCGATCTGGGGCCGGCTTTCGAATCCGGAGCGGGAGGAATACTTTGAGTATTTCCCCAAGCATCTCTTCTCCTACGACAAGGGATATTCCGCCGGGTTTGAAGATCCGAACACTTCGTTCTACTCCGCCATCGCCGGCCGCAAATTGCGGAGCGACTTCAAGGCCGAGCTGGGTATCTAGACTTATCTTCAATCTCATTTACAAAAAACGACCCCGATCGCGTGCGCGACGGGGTCGTTTTTTTGAGGTTGATTGCCCGAAGATGGAAAGAGGGGAAGAATTTTTAGAAGCGGAGGGTCAGTCCGGTTTCTACGAAGAGGCCGGAGTCGATATCATCCGATTGGAGGGAATGACTGTCGAGGTCTTCGATCTCCATGTCGCGGAGGAAGGAGTATCCGACTGAGACGAACCCCCAGGTGGATTTTCCGAGTCTGTGTTCGGACCTGAGATCGATCTGAAAGCTGCTCATTGAGATGTCCCGCTCGGGTCCGAGGGCGTCTGCCTCGACGTTCCAAATGGGGGAGTCGTATCTTGCGGTGAGAGAGAGGGTCCACCTGTCATTGACGTTGTAGTTGAGCCTCGCAATGGGACCCATGAGAAAGGCCTGGAACTTGTCGGTGGCCTGCCACATGAAGCCGGGTCCACCGACGAGGTAGGATTCGTCGTAACCATTGAAATAGTAGAGTCCGCCAAGAATGGTGAGATTGTCACTGTATTGGTAGGCGGCTCCAAGGGCACCGGCGATGGAAAAATTGTCGCTGTTGCTGAGGTCCCCGGCGAAGGCAGGCATCACCATGCCACCGACGAGCCAGCGGTCAGCGGGCTCATAGAGAACGGCGATGGGCATCCGGACTTGATGAAGGGTGGATTCCGGGAGGAGATTTGGGGTGCTGGTGCTGAATTCATTCCAGCGGTAGGTCAGGAAGGGAATCACGTAGGCGTTTCCAATGCGAATGGAGGCAAGAGGGGTGCGAAGGGTGAATTCATCCGCGCTGACATCGCCGCCGAGGGTGTCGAAGTCCGAGGAGAAAAAGTGGCCGTAGCTGATTTGGGCCAAGGGAAGTCCCGGGCCATTGTTCTCACCGGAGGAGTTTCCGAAATTAAAATCGGGGATCTCCAAGAGGCGTCCCCAGCCGGTGGGGCGGGTGTCATTGGTCAATGGATCCGGAGTGAAGAGGTCGCCTTCCTTTTGAGCGTAAAGGGAGGCGGCACCCAGGCAGGAGGCCAGAAGGATGGAAGTTGAGGTTTTCATAAACTTATTCGAGGGAGCGAGCATCAGTTACTTTGAGCGAGAGTCCATTCATATTCCAGATGCGGAAAGATTATTCTCTCCGGTTGCGCTTTTCGCGAAAGGGGGAATAATTCGCCCGTCAGGCAGTCTTACCTGAACAAATGATCATGAAAGGAATACTCATAGGAATCGGAGTCGTTGCGTTCTACATTGCCCTGACCACGTGGATCTTGCCCAAAATGGGCATTCAAACGTGAGCGAGTAAAGGAACGTCCTCAGGTGGAGGATGAAGTATGACGAACCCAACGCTTCCGGTCGGAAGCAATGATCAACAAGACGAGAAGGACCAGGATCAGTCTGCGCAGCCTTAGGTTCGGCGATGTGCACCTTGACCTGGAGGCGGGACAAATTGACCGGGCTCGAGGTCTATTTTAATCGGGATGAGCTCAAGTCCCGTCCCATTGCGCATCCTCCGGAGGTGCGCACAATTCACGGGGTGAGTTTTGTGAGCCCGCAGGATCCCTCCGGTGGAGGGACCTGGATGCTGGCCAACGAATACGGCATCCTTGTCTGCTTGCTGAATAAGTGGGAGTTGGACAATCCGGTTCCCCGCAGATCGGGTTCGCGAAAAAGCCGGGGACAACTGGTGTGGTCGATGGCGGAGGCGAGGAATTTTTCCGAAGTCGAGGCTCTCCTGGGTAATCCTTCAGCGTATCCGGCCTTTACTCTCGCCGCTTTTGCCGGAAATGAGGAGCGGTTTTGGGAATGGAACGGCGGGAAACTGGAGAGGGCACCTCTTCAAATGCCGGTCACCTCTTCGTCGTATTCCTTCGAGACCGTGAAGGCGGCTCGTGAGGCGGCCTATCGAGGCGGATTACGAGGCGGAGAGTATCATGCCTCGGCCCACGAAGCGCCCAGCGCCTGCAGCGTGCGGATGTGCCGGGCCGATGCCCAGACGTGGAGCCGGTCGGTGGTCAGGATGGGCGCGAAAGTGAGTTGGGAATATCTGGCGGAGCAGCCCGATCTTGACGGTGAGCCGCAAAGAACCTTCGTTGAGCTCGCACTGCGATGACTTACCGGACGAAACGCCTCCTTCATGCCCGCTGGCAGCGGCTGAGGCGTTGGGAATTTTGGCCCGTTTGGGCCGTCTATCCGCCGGTTTTGTTGCCGTGGGCCTTTCATGCCGTTCGCTTGCGAGGGGCGACGCTGTGGGCGGGGTGCAACCCCGCGATGCAAGCCAGTGGGATGGCGATGGAGGAAAAGGGGGGGATTCTTGATTCCTTCCGGGGAGAAGAAGGCAGGATTCGGGTTGCGGGATACTTGCGAATTCAAGCTGGATCGGACGATCCTTTGGAGCGCCTGACCCGTTTTTTGGCGGGGAGGTCGCTCGACTATCCCGTCGTCTTGAAGCCGGACCTTGGTCAGCGTGGGCAAGGGGTGGCGATCGTGAGGGGCGAGGCGGAGGCGCGTCGGTGGATCTCGAGTTGTGAGGACGGCATCATCGTCCAAGAATACGTTGGAGGGTTGGAACTCGGAGTTCAGTCACTTTCAATTGGCGGCCGAGATTGGTGCGGCTTGGCGTGCGAAGGGCGTTGCGTCGCCCGGGTCCGGAGATTTGATCGATCTCATTCGCCAGCACCGGAAAAAAAACGACCTTGAAGTGGATGAATTCGAGCGAACTTCCTGAGCGCTTTGCCGATGTCCGCCGGCATCTTGGCATCTCTGCGCGCCACGAGGGTCTGGCGTGCGCGATCGAGTGGGTTTTGGGCTACCCGGGAATTCGCGAAGCTTTTGAGCGGGCTGCTGGTTGCACGAATCCCTTTGAAGAAGTGGCCCGGCTTTTCGATCTCTCGATTGAAATTGAAGATCTGGAGGAGCATACTCCAGAGTCAGGGCCGGTGGTGTTTGTTGCGAACCATGGTCATGGCGGGGCGGACGCGCTGGCACTGATGGCGACGATGTGCCGCCTTCGGGACGACGTGCGGGTGCTGGCAAACCGGGAAGTGGGCTTGTTGGGCGATTTGGAGAAGTATGTCTTTCCGGTTTCGTTGATGAACGAAAAGAAGGCTTCCGGGAATATTTCCAGCTTGCGGGCGATGTTGAAACACGTTCGGGACGGAGGGTGTCTCGGAGTTTTTCCGGCGGGGCGGGTCGCCGTCTGGAAGGGTGACCGCATGACCGATCCGCCGTGGAATGATCACGTCATTGCCCTTCTCCAGAAGATGACGGCGACGATCGTGCCGGTTTGGTTCTTTGGGGGCGCGCCTTCTGCGATGAATGTGCTCTCCCGCTTGTCTCCCCTGATGAGGACTGCCCTGATTCCGACGGGATTGAATTGGATGCGGCACGGCACGATCCGGGCCCGGGTTGGCAAGCCCTTTGCTTCGGATCTGTTGAAGAAAAAAGGGGAGGCCGCCAGTGAGTGGATGAGGGCGAATTTGCAATCCCTGGGAGAATTAGGAAATTAGATCGACGGTCGGAGCCTCCCAAGTAAAATTCGGGATCTCATGCAGCATCTGATCAGCGCAAACATCCACTTTCTAGATCAAGCGGAGCGGCTTGTTTCCGGGATGTCGGATCAGACTTATGCAAGTCCGGTGGATCATTTCTATCACTCCACTCTGGGCCAACATTTGCGTCATTGTCTTGATCACTACCGGTCGTTTTTGAGTGGGCTGGGTGATGCCAAAATTGACTACGATTCCCGCGGGCGCTCGGAGGAATTGGAATGCGCCACGGAATTTGCGATTTGCGAAATCACGAGTATTCGCAACGAATTGCGGGAGTTGTCTGGCGACAAGGTTCCGGTCGGCGTGCTGGTGAGGCTGGATTGCGGGACAGGGGGATCGGACTACCAACCATCGACTCCGGGCCGTGAGCTTCAGTTTTTAGTCAGTCATACCATCCATCACTTCGCGATGATGGGCGGGATGTGCTCGAGCCTCCAAATCCCGGTCGAATCGGGTTTTGGCGTTGCTCCATCGACGCTTCGACATCGATTGAGTCGATAGCGTCACCGCTTCTTTCAATGCCTCTGATCCAGCTTCGATCATTATTCTCATGAGCGACTTCACAAATCCCATCACGCCATGACTCAACTTGAAGAAATTCCCGCCGCCCTTCCCCTCGCACTGATCAAGGAGGAAATCGACGGCTTGTCGGCGCAAGTAGATGGGCAAGGAAGGGCACGCCCGTTTTTCAGCGGTCATGGAATAAGGGGCGTTGAAGTGACCGCACTGCTGTGGAAGAGTGAAGCCCTATGAAACTGACGCGATTCGTATCCCTTTGGCTCCTTCTTCCGCTGCAAGCTGATGAGGGGCTTTACCAAAGGCCCGTCATCGTGGGTGCCAGCCTGTCGGATGGGTTTGATCTCAGGGATTTTGGGATCCCCTTCTTGTCGCCCAAGTCGAAGCAGCTGGGAATGCATCATTACTTGCAGCAGGCCCGGAAGACGGAGGGGGAAAGGATTTTGAACCTTGGGAGCAATTGGATGTTCGTCGCGCCGGATTCCAAGGGAGACTACCAAGTCAAGAAGGCCCGCGAAGCAAATCCCACCGTGGTGTTTGCGGTCGATTTTTTATTTTGGTATCTCTACGGCAACGAACGCTCGCGGACTGCCGAAGATCGGGGGCTCACGCGGCTGGAGTTTTTTGAAAAGGGCCTGGCGAAGCTTGCGACTTTGGAGTGTCCCGTGGTGGTCGGAAATATTCCAGATGCGGAAAAATCGGTGGGACTGATTCTGGCCCCGGGGCAGTATCCTGGAGCTGAAAATATTGCGACTGCCAATCGACGGCTGGATCGATGGCTCAAGGAGCATCCGAAAATGGTGAAGGTCGATTTGGCAGGGTTTCATCGATTGGCGATCAATGATGAAGAGATCAAGGTGGGCGACCTCTTGATGCCGGCAGGGAGGACACGCGAGGCCTGCATGCAGTGGGATCTGCTTCATCCGACGCCAGAGGGAATCAAGGCCATCGTGAAGGTCGCGATGGCGGCCCTCGAAGAAAGCCAGACGTAGGCTATGGAATTTCGGAGTCGTTCCTTACTTCTGGATCAGCGAGGGTATTGTGTCGGATAGAAAGTCGAAGGCCCGGCGGGCATCGCTTTTCATTCCTTCGATCTCTTTGTGAACCGGAGTTTCTTCTTTGATTTTGGTGGCTGCAACTTTGATTTCCATCTGAGGTGGAGTGGCATCCACGGTCGCCGGAAGAGGGCTCTTTGGTTGTTTCGGGAGCGAGACCACCAAGACGACAGCCGCAAGCGCGAGGCCGGCCAGCCATCGGTCACTCCGGCGTTTGGCCATAATGCGGGGTTCGCGGGCCATCGCTTGAATACGGGTTTCGAAACCCGGGCGCGGCTTTTCCGTCACGATCTTTTCGCGAAGGAGGTTTTCGAGTGATTCGGGATTCATAGCGGGAGATTGAGGGTTTGTCCGGGGAGCCAGGCGTCGGACGTTTGCGAAAGCTGCTTGCCCAGGTTTTTGCGGGCGCGGTGCAGGATGACCTTGAGGTGCGGGGTTGTTTTTCGAAGGACCCGGGCGATTTCTTTGACCGCGAAGCCTTCCTGGTAGTGGAGCCAGAGAGCCATGAATTCATCCCGTTTGAGCTTCTGCTTGGCGAGGTCCCAGAGTGCAACGGAATCGTGCGGGTGATGGGTCTGCGTCGAAGGGTGGTCTGAATCGAGGAGTTCGCTGGTGGGCTTTGACTTTCGCCACTGGCTGATGGCTTGACGGCGGGCGATGGTGAAGAGCCAGGGGCGGAGTGGGTGGCCGGTCTTGAAGGTGTGGAGTTTGCGAAGGGCGAGGAGAAAGGTTTCCTGGGTGAGGTCCTCGGCGTCTTCGCGGCGTCCGGTGAGTTTGTAAAGAAATCCGTAGATCGCTTCGTGATGACGATGGATAATTTCATCGGCCGCGCCGTCAGCACCGACCCCGCCGCTGCGGGCGGTGAGGACGAGATCGGAGTCGGAAATACCGGAAGCCATGGGGTGGGAGTCTACGGTAATTGCGAGAGTAAGGCGAGGGCCTTTGACACCGAGATGCTCATGGACATGTCCATTGTTTTTCCCTGGGTTGAGCCTTCGTGTTGAATACCAAGTCCGGCGATGTTTTCATCGGCCAGGCTACCGATGGCGATGAGGCCTGCGAGGGCGTCTTTGAAATGCCTGGCCGTTTCCTCGCACCGGGCCTCGACGAGGAGGCGGGCATGGAGGCGTTCATCCGTTTCGGTGATGGCCATTTCGATGGTTCGGGCCATGCGGATGATCTTTGAACCTTCGTCTTTGGGGAGGTCGATTTTATGCACATTGGCGACGCCCAGGATGACAGGATTTCCTTTGGCAACGGCCGGGGGCCGGGCCAGTCCGGGTTTGTTTCCGCCGAGGACGTCGAGGGCGAGTTCAACGAGGTTCTTTTGCTCGCTAAAGATGAGGGTGTCGTCACCGTGGAGAGCGGCGAACTGGGTTTTGCCCTTGTCATCCCATTCATGAATGGTCACTTCTCCGTGAGTGGAAGTGGCGTAATCATCGGCCTTTTTGATAACTTCTTCAAGGTGGGTCCGATCAATGTCGCCTTTTAAAATAAGGGCGGCGCGGTCTTTCCTGCCGTCACCAAAGAGAGTCATGTCGGTGAGGTCGGAAAGAGGGTCGAAGCCAAGCAGGTTCTTGGCGTCATCGACTTCCTTGCCGTGATCCTTGCGAATCGCGTTGAGGACAATCGTGCCGCTGTCGGTTTCACGGAGTCCCTCGAGGTCGCCGTGCAAATACCATTGGGCATTGGCAGGGACGGTTGTGGCTTCGAAAGGGGCGGCGGAGAGAAGCGGCGACAGCAGCAGTCCGAGGAGGAGCGTCTTTTTCATATCTACAAGGGGTATGACCTTTTCGATGGAAAGGTTACACCTTGCCTCGGGATTCTATTCAGGTTCCGGGAAATCTTCCGGGGTCACCTTGAATTTGCGAAAGGCGATGGGTCCGTGGTCGCCTCGGATGAAGATGCGATCTTTGGCGGCCCAGCCTTGTCGTTGGGCGGAGTTGGTGGGGCCGTTGAGGGTGATATTGGTTTGAACAGTTTCGCCGTTGAGAACGACTGTGCCCGAGTTGGAGTCTTTGGGAATCATAAATTCGGTTTCGACGGTGCAGTCGCCGGACGCTATCTCTATCCCTTGGAGTCAGATGCCCGGCAAGATTTACCGGGGACCACAATTGGTGATGTTCGGACAATACGATCAGGGAGGCGAAGCCGAACTGGTTCTCAAAGCCCCAATGACGGGGGAGGATAAAGTCTACCGCGCCTCATTCACCTTCCCCGAGGTGGATACCGAAAATCCAGAGCTCGAACGCCTCTGGGCCCTGGATCAGATCGAACAAATCGAAGATCAAGCCCATGCCTGGATGACACCTTTCAGTGAATCGAAGAACGCCATCCGCGACCTCGGCCTGCACTATCAATTGGTCACCGACGAGACCTCGATGCCGGTGCTCGCCGACAGCGCCTTCCAACGTCACGGCATCGAGCGCAAAAACCAGCAACGCGTCCAACGCGAACGCGCCGCGCAATCCGCCCGCGCGGTCGCCCCGACTCCCGTCAATCGCCGCGTCGATACCCAACAACCGTTGACCCCTTCCCGACCCCCCTCTTTCGGAGGTGGTGGTAGCGGCAATAAAGGTAGCAGCGGCAGCGGTGGTGGTGGCGCGTTTTCTCTCCTCGCCGCAGTCCTGCTGGGGGGCTTCGGACTGATTCTCGCGGGTCTTTGGCGATCCAAGCCTGCTCAGAGCAAGATTTCCCTCCCCCGCATTCTCGCCATTTTTGGCGGCGTCGTGTTCTTCGCAAAATGCCTCTACGAACTTGGAAGCGGGCAGACTCTTTTCGTCTCCGCCGCGGAATCCCAATTTGTTCCCGCGGTCTCGGCTCACCTCGTGGGCGCCCTCTGCGGACTCGCCAGCGGATTGGTTCAATCCTGCGGGTGTCGGCATTCAATGATTACCACCACGAACCTCCAAAACGATAAAACCTGCCCCAACTGACTCTCCCCACCTTGCCTTGGAACCATTGCCGTTCTGGGATTCCAGGATGTTTGGTCTTGTAGTATGACCGGCATATTTTTTTTCGTCCGAGGAAAAAACGACCCGACGTCCCTCCAACTGATCGAGCCGATCCGCGCGCAATTCCATCTCAAGCCGGTCGGCCCACTCCTCGCAATCCGCGCGGGCATCGTTCCACACGCACTTCTGCAGGTTGCGAAATCCCAACCACCCCACCACCACCAAAGCCGCCACCGCAAAGATGATGAGAACCACTCCCCAAAGCCAGGAGGAGAAATTTTTACGAAAGGAAGCCATGGAAAGTGTCATTGAAAAGTGATGGTCGGAGGCCGGAGGCCCTTGAGTGCGGGGAGAATCGCCGCTTTCAATCACCATTTGGTCGACGACCTGCTTGACGGGTGTTGCCGGAACGAGCGTGCGAACCGGCAAGATCCCAATTGGAGTGAGTCAACTTCAAGGTGAACAAAACGGACTTTAACCCTTAATAAAGCGTTGATTTCAGCCCGCAGCCTTTCCAATTCCAACCTTCCAACATTTGGAAAATTTCAAATGTAGCCATGCAATTTAAAATTTAGTCCTTGCTTTATTTACGTCATGGTTAATTGTTTGGCCATGCGGACGAAATCGGACAACCTGCACCTCGAAGTCCAGACCTCGCGCAAAAGTCCCGTCGGACTCCTCCGCACCTCCGCCCGCGACAAGGCCACCGGAAAAATCGTCCACACCCAGCACGGGCGCATCACCGGCATCACGCTCGACGAACTCAGGATGCTCCAGCTCGCCTTCCGCGGCGAGGTCGCCCCCGTCGGCTCGCCCGAGGCCCTCCGCATCCTTTCCTCCCGCGAATTCGGTGCCAGCAACGCCCTGCTCGGACTCG